>ERZ1035027.204-NODE-204-length-37398-cov-13.197547_pt1 | contig 37398 bp, 38 predicted proteins | sample MGYA00520604_ERZ1035027 | MGnify/ENA primary metagenome ERZ1035027 (study PRJEB33766, sample SAMN09781743) | gut metagenome | biome: gut microbiome | host: Homo sapiens | place: Madagascar | study: EMG produced TPA metagenomics assembly of the PRJNA485056 data...
AGGTGAGAGGGCATCCACCAACGAGGGCAAACACCCCTCACCAACTCATTTCTTCTTAGTCCGTTTAACAGACTTTCTTGCTCTGTTACGCTCCTGTAGTGGGAGTTGAAGGAGCGGTACAGTTACAGCCGTAGCTGCCGTAGCCCGAAATTACTGGCGTAGATGGGAGTACCAACTGACCACGCAAGCAATTACAGGTCTTCTCGTTAACGTAAGCCATCATCAGCTTCTCCTTGTAAGGAGTGAGGGCTTCCATTACGGCTACCTTCTTGTCGAGGTCGTTATACTTTGCTTGCAACGCATCGTACTGGTCTCTCTGATTCTTGTACAGACCGAAGTCCGCATCAACCTGAGACTTATAAAGACCAAACTCAGCATACATAGCACGGCGGTTCTCTGCGTTGATAGCATCTGTAGCACCCTTGTACATAGAAGCCTTCTCTGCGATGTCAGTCTCACGCATAGCGTAGAACTTGTTAGCGGTGTCGAGCTTCATACCGAACATATCGGTAAGCAACCTAACTTCGTCTGCACATTCCTTCTCCATTACCTGCAAAGCGGTTGGCTGATTTGCGCTTGCGTTAGCTCCGTAAGTATTGATGTTCACGTTCTCAGGCATATTACTGCCGAGTGAACCAAACACATTACGATTACCACCAAGCAACCACGCACCTGCGCCTAAAGCTGTGCCGATAATTCCGAGGGTGAGACCTGCATTGCCTGTTGCTTTTGAAGCGTAATCATCATGCTTCTTTCCCTCTTCGTAGATTTTCTTCTCCACGACTTTTGCATCTGTCATTTCCATGATACAATCATTTTAATCCTTAAATGTTAACTAACTCTATTGTAACGTTACGTAGGCAAAGTTAGTCGCTATTCTTTAGACTTAAAATAACTCTATCATACTTTGTTTTAGTCGTTGATAATCAATAGGTTAAGCTGACAGGAGGTAATGTCATATTTAATAAAAAAAGTGGTATGTCGGAATTTCCGAACAACCACTTTTAAGCTATTTCCAAAATGGAAATAACCACTCTCAGTTATTAAGTAACGCTTAACAACTGAAACAAAAAAAAGAGAAGCAATCACTTGCCTCTCTTATTCCTATTCTTCATAAAATGTAAAATATCCCACTTCTTCCAATATCGGGTATGCCCACGCTTCTTACACTCGCCATTTGGAATATCACCACGCTCGACCATACGGTTTAAGGTAGAGTCGCTAACACGTAGCTTTTCCTTAACTTCCTCAGTACTCATCATAGGGTTAAGCATATCGGGAATGATGTCGCACAACCTATCCAAGTCGTCATCGCTCATTCCGCAGGCTGTAACCTTCTCGCCATTTCTCTGTTGTTCATCAGCCTTAAAGCAAGCATCGCTCAATGATTTCAAAGCTGTTCCAAGCAGCTTATAACTTAATATCTTTGCCATATTACCTTATTTTTGTGACATTTTCGTAGAAATCGACATTACGAGCATATTTTTCTGCCTATTCTCGTTCTGTTGCAGAATAAATCAGCAAAAGAGTATACGTAGATAATTGCAGTCATTACCATCAGTGCGTAATGGCTCATTATCATTGCCTTCGTTGTAAAAATACTGTAATGTACGATATGTATAGCGTTAACTCCAAAGTAGTAAAAGAACGGAATACGATAATACCAACATAACCAAAAGAATCTGCTTGCAAGGATAATTACTATTGGAAATAAATAGACCATGAAGTAGATGAACAAATAGCATGGCTCGTTGCCTTCCAGCTTTATAAGCATTTCACGAGGATGTGTGCTAAAGTTTATCATTCCATAACTGTGCACAAGCATAATGGCTATCGGCATCCACTTGCAGAACCATCTAAAAAACTTTAAAATCCTTCTGTTATACCTGTTACCGCTCTTCATCAGCAGTTGCATTACTACGCTTACATCCATTCCCTGCATCAATCGCAGGATTTCTTTTTCCTTTTCACTCTGTTCCATAATCTCTATTATTTAGGTACCACTTTCACAAAAATAAGCAATTTCTCTTTTCGCTCTCATTTTATTAACATAATTAACTTTGCAAACGTATAATTATTTGATATTCATGCGCTTATAGGTGTTTTTTAAATATCTATTTAGCGATAAATAAAAACCTTGCCTATCTTCACAGACAAGCAAGGCAATGTTATCCAAAAACAAATCTACCTTAAAAAACTAATTTATATCTTTGTGTATCTATGGTGCAAGTCTGTATGATAGACCTACTCCGAAATAAGGCATCATACCTTTAGGCGTCAGACCATATCCTGCTTGTAACCCAATTCTAAACCGTGACTCTTTGTCACGTATTGTGTGAGTGATATAGGTCGTTTTCTGTTTTATGGTGATACTATCAAGCTTAGGCTCATACCCACTAACGTAAGCTTTATACAGCGTATCTTCATAGACCTTCTGAGAGATTGGTATCTGAACCTTTACACTATCTCTTACGAGATGTTTAGTAGTAGCACTATCTCTTGCTATTGGTAACGACTTTGTGATGTATCTAACAACAAAGCTATCTACTGGCAAAGGGAATGACTTCTTTACAGAATCAACAATCGTTACCTTAGTCGTGTCGCATATATTTTCGCTTTTAATATTGCCATGCTCCATATACAGTACAATATTCAGCACTACCGAGATAGATAACAGCACTCCAAGAATCTTTTTCATAAGCTTCTACTTTTTCGTTTCATCTTTCCAAGCATCTTCTACAGCCTCGCCAATATCTGCATCTTTTTTCTTAAGCAATGCAATGATGAAACGCTTAACCGAAAACTTGTTATCAATTCCATGTAAGACGCAGACATGACCTATTATAGAATCTAATTCCCATATGCAGCCAAGTCCAAGTCCTATTGCTGCCGTAACAACATGGTCTGCCCAACCTAAAGGCTCGAAGATAGCAAGACCAAGGACAGAACCGAGGATGAGATATGTAATGTAGTCCACAGCCTTATTGCATGTCCTGCGTCCTGCCCTCGAAAACCTAAAATGTTCATGCTTGTGCAAGCTTTCGCTGACTCCAAACCAAAAGTCGGCAAGTATCAACACGACTATCAGAATCAGCATCCATCTTAAATCATAGAGTGCGAGTAATGCTTCACCTCCCATAGTTCCTACTACTATAGCTTTGCCCGAACTTGTAGTCATATTATTTACTATCATGCGTATATCTATTATTCAGTCCAACATTCACATTCCCACGCTCTTCGCTTCTTTAGACCCTCCAAAGGCTTACCTTTAGAATATATCCACCGCTTAAACTGGTTGGTTATATCTTCATCAGAAGCTTTCTGTAAGATAAGCTTAAAAAGTGTAGACTTACGGAAGGAGGGAACGCCTAAATTGAAGCAAAAGTCTGCACATGCATCGAAGCGTCCTTGTGTTTTAGTAATCTCCTTTGATGCTGAGAGAAATATCTCAATTGGCTTCAAATCGTCCAACAACCATTGTTCTGCCTTTGCTGGAGTACAGGAGGTATGGGCTGTAACTTTGCGCGTATGCCCATATCCGCAAGTCCACACTCCAGCAGGACATCGGTAAGCTCTTGATTTGTAGCATTCAAATTCCTTAATTTTTTCAATTAATCTGTTGCTTGCTTTCATAGTGCTTGTCCCTTTCTTTTTCTTTAACTTAATACCCCCAACTCTTTTGCCTTTGCAGCATTCAGAGTGTAGGTAGTATTACCTACAGTAAATTGTATTTTGTTGGCTCCAAAATTTATTTTTGATGTTGACGTTCCAAGTGATGCTGATGTCTTACCCAGAAACAGATGCCCTTGTTGAGTTGAACCACTATAAACAGAAAGCGAAAAACTGGTCGATACTTGAGTTGTGCCTGATGCGATATTAGAATATGAGTATTTTAGATAAGAGGCAAGCTCGTGCGTTCCTGTTGTTATCTTCGGTATATAGTCATTACTGCTCTTTGTTATTATAGTACCGAAAGCTCCCTGCTTGCAATATGCGAGGTTTGACGCTGTTCCAGAGTGTGCGCCATTCCAGTATGCAAGGAAGCGGAGGTTTACAAGTCTTGATTGCATCTCTGACTGTTCAAACATTGCCGTTGTGGCACTGGACACATAATATGTGTTCAGTCCGTCAAGTTTTGCCTTGTCCGAGGTAGACATAAAACCGTTTACACTTGTTGTCACGGCACTGTGTGTATGCCCTGTGTCTGACTTGCCGTTCAGTGCAGTCTTTATCTTCTTTATCAGAAACTTTAGACCATCATAGCTTAAATATTTTTCCATAGTTTTTTATGTATTAAAATTTGTTCCATGGGGTGTCTATCTATGTGTAGGTAACTACTATCTGTAATGCCTTACTTATAAGGTTTAGTAATTCTTCGTAATCTGCATAGTTTAGTAATGTTAAAAAAATAACTTCCGCATTTTTTTCTGTTACAGTTTATGTTTAGCTCAATTGCCAAATCATCAAAGGCTCTTGGTCGCAGATTTTCTGCGAAAGTTATTTTTTGCACATTACTTAGTCGTTATTTGAACAGAGCCTCGATTTCCGTTATCGGTATCTTGACCTCATTGTCGTTAATCTCCAGATGGTCTTCTATCAGTGTTACTGTGGTGCCAGTCATCACCCCTCCCAACACACTTGTAGTCGCTTGCGGTAGCACATACTTGTTTGCGCCTGCCTCTATGCCGTTGAGCTTGCTCACTTGCGATTTCGTCATCACACCGTTTTGCGAGGTGGTGGCGGTGGGTATCGTATACGTGAAGCCTCTGCCGTCACATTTATTTACCACAAGTCCGAGACCCCCGTTGTTGGTATTAAACTCCACCGAGCCGACAGCATCCGCTTTGGTAGGATAGTCATCGAGGTCTATCTGATAGTCCATGTCGCCAAGTTTTTCCCACTTGGTCTCGTCGTATGTGGCACTGACATCGCCAGTATATATATACTCCGAATACCTGTTTTGCTCTTCATCAGCAACAGATTCCACGAGGTATATATGGCTTTTGATGTTTGATGTGGGGAGAGACTTTACCACTTCAAAGAGTGTAGTGTCCACATTGCCGAGCTGTGCGAGCGGAATGCGTCCTGTAGAGTCGAGCATAGGTATCATGCCAGCCTGTGCCATTCCTCCAGAAGCCGTAACAGTCTTGACAGTGCCGTCAGCCATGAGTATCTGTGTGGATTTGCCGTTTTTTCTTACGAATTTAGGGGTAGTCACTCCTGACTTATCAATAGTAGTGCCTTCGGTGAGAGAACTTGTACCAGTCCAGTTTACCGCTCCTGTCATGTTGCCTCCACTCTTTGGTAGGGCTTTGTCGGCTGTTGTCTGTGCCGCCTGTGCCGCAATGCTTGCCGCCTGTGCCGCATTCTTAGCCTGTGCCGCAGCGGTATTGGCGGTATTAGCTGAAGACTGTGCGTTGTCGGCAGCGGTCTGTGCTTTTTTGATAATCGCCTTTATCTTCTGGTCATAAAGAACCAGTCCGTCTTTGTCTAAAAATTTTGTCATAATTTACAAATTTATTAGTTTATACTCATTTGAAAAGTTCCTCAATATCCAAGTTTGTAATGGTGTCCACCTTGAAGTTCTCTATAGCCTCCTTGTTGTCCTTGATAGTGTCCACCACGCAATTAAACTCGTCGGCATACAGCCTTCCGTCCATGGTAGAGCCTTCGTTCTCAACCTTTGTTCCTATACTGTTTATATCCATAGCCGCAATGTTTATTTTAATACTATTTTTTTTAGAATAGAGGTATGGTTAAAGCTTCCCCTGATTGCACCTTATCCATTCCCCATTCATCTGATGCAGGATAATCTCGTGATAACTGAGGAGGAGCAAAGAGCACATCTTCATAAACGAGATTCGTATCATTGTTAACAAAATCTCCAGGGAATGAAGAATCGTTGCTTTGGTCGCTATTTGTGTAGCCAAGATTTACCCAAGTGTACGTATAATCTTTTTGATTGTTATCTCGTTCAAATATAACCTGTTTGCTAACAGGGACGAACTCGCTTGCATTATCAATGTACCACATCAAGACATCTTCTCCGCCCCATTTTTCAACAGAGGAAGTAATATGGAGAGTTTGTCCTGGCATAAGCAAGAGCATACGACCTCTACGACCATTGCAAACGAAGCAGCCATGTTTATAACCTTGATTCGCATTGTATGAAGGCGTACCGTCTCCTTGTGGTTTTATAGTTGCAGAAACGCTTGTAGTCCCATCGCTTTCATTTGTAAAATCGTAGTAATTCTTCTTAAAAGCAATACGAGGGTCTGCGTAAACTACGGTAATAGCAGCATGCAATATCTGATAAGGTGGCATTCCAAACACTTCGGCGGTATCTAAGTATCTATACCTCTTAGCTGTTGCCCATTTTGCTACGTTTGGATTATACTTCGAGAAGATGGATAGCTTTACACCTGACTCTTTTAATCCAGCAACAATGGTTTCTTTGCCATTTTCGTTAATACAAGAGGTATCATCATACATAGGGAGAACGACAAATTTGTTCTCGCTACCTGTACCATAATTCTCCGTACCTGTGTATGTTCCTACAGCTATAGACTTATTCTGCTTCAAGTCGCACACGATAGGGAAGAAGTCGGCTTTAACTGGCTCGGCAGTATTCTCAATGAGGATTCCCTTTAGGTACATGTCGCCATCTATGATGGTTCGCTCGGCACTAAGGCGAATAGTTTCAGCGTCAAGGTCTATGCCTGCTCGCTTATACTTATCCTTGAAGGCTACGTCTTGCTTTGCTTCCGTCCATGCTGTGTTTGTGACCGCCTTTTCGAGCTTCGGCTGGCATATCTGCAATGTGCCTGCGCCATTCTGCGCATAGGCGAGAATATTAATAGACTGTGCGGTATTCTTAGTATTGAGTGAGAAATGATAGGACACCTTCGTCCATTCTGTAGGAATAGAAGAAAACGACACATAACCCGAAGTTGTGGTGTTACCATTCAACGAAGTGTAGTTGGAGAGAATCCCTACGGTTTCTTTCTCTTTTTGCATTAACGCTTCGGCAAAGAATACACCACTATCCTGAATAATTGTACAGATAACGTTTTGCTTGCTATCAATGTCTTTGCTGCGAATGTAGAATGAAAGCACATAGTCGGTATAGGCTTCGAGAGGGAGCTTGTATCGAAGGAGAGTACCAGTCCTTCTTGCAGTAGTCACCATATCTACGCTTGCTTCGCTCATACTACAATTATCCTTGACATTATTGTAGATAGTGCCCACAGTAATCAGGTTGCCACCTGTATTAAGGTAGCGTGTATTGTCAAGCATGTTGCCGTTACGATATACGTAATCTTCCTCGGCAAGAGTCCAACCGTTGTACGAGTCGGCTTGTTCAAGAATAGGTCGGCAAATGTAACTGTCAACACGACTATTCGCAGTAGGTCGGACGAATATGCTCACAGAGGCATACGAATAGTCGCCCGAAGCCTCGAAAGTAGTCGTAACGAGTTGCCATGTGTTTTTAGCGTCTAAGGGGTACTGTGTGTCGAGCATTGTGTCTGTACCTACGCTGTCCGTCAAGCTCTGCTGTTTGAACACCTTGATACATAATACGGATGACAAGTTAGACACCTTGACCCAACAAGAGATAGTATACTTCTTGCCAACTATTATAGGAATGTTAGGAGAAACATTACCGTTACCTCCCCAAGTCAAAACAGGAATTTCCCCTACCGTTGAAGCGAAGGTGTGAACACAATTCTCACCTTCATATCCGCTCAATCGCTCGATAATAGCTCTTGAAGCCAACTTAGGGAAATAAAATCCTTCGTTTCTTGCGAAATCTGAATTAATGAGCAGGTTGCGTTTCTTTGCTGCTTGCTCAGTTACACTAAGGGAGATTCCTCTTGCGGTCTGCTTGATTGCGCTATTATACTCAGTAAAGCTTTCCTTGTTTCTAACTTCTTCGGGTAGAGCATCATATTTGTTACTAACTTCTGTGTATTTCCGTTCATAAAGCTTAGCTGTCTGAATAACAGAGCTGTTGAATCTCGCAACATTGACGTTAAAGAGTATCTGTCGCTGAAACGGGTTAGTGCCATCGTTGAACGACACTACCACATATCCGCTTGTCTTGCTAACGTAGTTACCATTTACCGACTCTTTAGCTATACCAATGCCCTTCAAGATAATCTGTAAGCATTCCGAAGTCTTGCGGATAACTGCGTTATCGCTTCCAATCGTAAAGTTCAAACTGCCTGTTATGCTTGGTTGTTTAATGTCGGCAATAACATTCTTTCCTTCTCTTGCTATCCATATCTCTGCTGTCTGTACTGCCGAAGAACTGACAACACCATTATCGTTCGTGTCGAAGACCAAAGGAGCATTCTTGATAGTAACTTCGAGCGCATCCGTGCCATCTATACCTTTATCACCGTCTGTAAGGACAGGAATATCCAATTCCGCAACACGCTTGTCATACGGTTTCCCTGCTTCCACGGCATTGACAGTAGCATAAAGGCTTACAGAATTCATGTCGTATATTGTGCCAAGGTCAGAGAGCTGCTTGGTTGAGAGCAACGTTCCCTCCTCGCTGCCGTTGATACAGGCATAAATCTTTGCGTTGTCTATATAGTCCACGGCATTGCCTGTACGTCTCCTCACCCTAAACGTTATGTTTGACGGGGTAGTGGTTCTGCTGACAGGATGCCTTGTTATGTACTGTGCGGACGGGATGATGTCAAATATTACAACAATAGGGTCTACAATATTGTCGGGAGTGCCTTGAAACAGCTTGTATATGTCCGTGTTGTACATCACTATTTCTGGAGATATGACAGCCGTGACAGTCCGCCAAAGATACGGATTAATAACAGGATTTCCGTTCTCGTCGGTATCTCCAGTGGCATTCGGAGCACCCATCTTGTGGTACATTGTTATGGCAGGGGCAGGGGCCTTATCCGTAGCGTTGTCTTCTGTGGAAGTTGAGAGCTTGATGACATTACCGTACTTCTTCCACTCTATCTGATCGCCAGCCTGTACTATCACGTCATAGGCTTGTGGGGCATCAGGCTCGCTGTCACCGTCCACAGTTTCGTAGCCATAGAATACCCTGTCCGCAATAGCCGTATTACTGTCGTCCGTAGTCTTGCCCTCTTGGTCTTGGAATATGTAGGCAAGGCTCTTCATTTCCATATCGCCAGAAGTGCTTACCAGTGTTGCGCCAAAGGCTATAGGGAAGCCGTTGCCGAACTGTGCGCCAGTATTGGAATACGGTATCACGTTGTCGTTGCCGTGGAAGGTCTGCAAGTTGGATAACACTACATAATCGTAGAGCTTACCATCCAACGTCTCTTGACCCACGCCAACAACCAAACGCCAATAGTATCTGTTAGCAAGATTCTCACTCTCTCCTGCCTTGACATTAAAGGTCTGACAGAGAGCCATCATGCCAACGTGCCACCAGTTCATAGTCTTGGTAGTACCATCATCGGCTGCTGCATAGCACTTGTATGCGATTACCTTCTCTTTCGCTTCGTCATAGATATAGCTAACCTTAGCTATCTGTGAGCCTGCATTGCTGAAGATAGTCGTTCCACCCGAATAGCTCACTTTGCGTATTTCTACGCTCGATGCAAACATCCTCGTTCTTGCGGTGAGATAGTCTACAAAGAGATGGCTCTTACCATCATCGCCCATATACAGGTCAAAGCCTTGCGCTCCGATGATTACTCTATCCGAAGGCGTACTGTTTTTATCGTGTATTCTGTCAACGACAACATCACTCAGATTTGCATCGCCATTGCCATTCACATAGTTCTCGCCATAGCCTAAGCTCATTCCGTTTACCGCCTTGATAACATCCTGCGACTTCAACCCTTTCAAAAAGGTTATAAGACCTTGGGCTGTGTCATCCTTGAGCTTGGAAAGATATAATTTGTCGGTTGTAGAAGCGTTAAATTTGCCAGATCCTCCTGACACTCCAAAAGAGATGCTGTTTTTTACGCTATCTATAATCTGTTTAATATCGCTCTGTGTGGGTTCAACGCTTTCAGTAAGCTCCACGTTTACCTCTGCGAGTATTTTACCATCACGCTTTACGGAATAGTTATTTACAAAAAGCTCATGACGCACTCCGTTGTATTCAAGACAAACCTTTGCATTCTCATTTAGCTTTTGAGCAAAGTTTGGGTGTTCGGCTAAATATATTCGTGAGAATTTAACAGAATAATTAAATTTATCCTCGTTATTTTCACTCATATATTTAATAAGAGCTTTATCAAGCCTTTTTTCAGCAGCGAGAGTTAATACCTTTGGAGGATTTATACCTGTTATTACAAATTTATCTCCTCTTTGGGGTTTGAAATTTCCATTCACGTTAGGCATTACAATCCCAAGTGTAGACGCATCTTTCTGTACTGCAATCCACACTTCACTAAGCATTGTGTTTTGGTTTAGAGTATCTAACTGTGCTTCGGTATCGCTTAGGATGTAGTCGTTCGCTTCTGTTCTTAACGACTTTAGATTGCCATCTTTATCTACACTAACACAATTGTAGCATTTATTCTTTGCAGCATTCCAAACAACCCTTATTGGGAAAGAGCATGCAGGACAGCCTTGACAATCTATCATCTCTATCTTAGCTTCTTCTTCAAGAGCGCTACTAAAGAGATTAAAGCCAAATTCTCCGCTAAACTTATGTAACTTTATATAGAAATATTGGTGTACATAGTTTCCGTCTCCGTCCTTTACATCGCTATTTGTACTATCAAAGGCAACGTCTGCAATCTCACCAAACAACTGACCTAATCCATCTGCTTGTATTACATCGTTACGTATATCTCTAATAGTAGGCTTAATATCGTCAAAAGAAGTACTTCCCTGGTGTGGGTTGGCATCTTTATATTTATTTTTGAACTCGTATTGTTTGTTCGTGTTAGGGTTTAAGTAAATGTCACGATACTCCTCGGAAGGATTCTCTATTGCGAAATAAAAGCGTTGTGCGCCACCAGTATTGCGGTACACGCTTGGCATCAGTTTATTGGTGGGCATAATCCATTCACGTCCACTAATATAAACTTTTGCAGCATCTGCTTCTGTAGTTGTATCTATTACTTCACTAAACTCATAGTAAGTATAGACGGTAACAGAAGGATCGTTCTTTGTTACAAAAGTTACTACAGATTTTGCAAAAGGTGTGATACTTGGTGCGACAACCTCTATTCCGCTATTTTCGTATTCTATAGTTCCTTTATCGTACTTCCAATAGTATTCACTCTGATTTTGATAATCGACCTTTAGGCTACCTTGGTAGTTATAATTGATAGCGTTGTCTACAGATATACTCCTACCTGTCTTCGATACTACCGTTATAGTCTCCCTAAGTGTTACAAGATACAAGCCTGCCTCGACACATTCGTAGACACCATTATATTTTCCGTTCCAGTCGGTTCTGCTACCCTCGTATTTATTATCTGTCTTTTTAAGGACTTCTATATAAGATTCAAAAGTGTCAGACTTTATGGTTACGCTATCTATAGTTTTATGTGAGGTTTTTATTTCAGCTTCGTGTATTTTTGTTCCTGCCTTAGCATTTATTACAAAGGTTTTAATTCGAACAAAACTTTCACCACTTTTTATAACAAGACCATTAAATGGAGTGTTAAGCTGAGTGATAGGTATAATACCTGTTGTGTCACCAACTCTCTTACAGAATTGATAAGTCTTAGTATAGTCGCCACCTACATTCTTCTGAAGCTTTGATAATGCTATTGTTACCTGACTTTCTTCAATTAGAGAAGTCTTGTATATAGCTTTACCAAATTCATCATCGTTTGGATAATAGAAAGGTATATTGTCAGACGAGCCGTAACCTGTAACCATATCAATAATCTTGTTATTGGTATTTTCTTCGTTTACAGAGATAAGTGCATCATTGACTCCGTATTTGATAATGTTGTTTTCGTCTGTTAGGTCATTCTCACATTTGCCTACATAACAGGTATTACCCTTCCAATAATAGGTTAAGCCAAACGTATTGTAAATTTCTTGCAACACGTCTGTTATATATTGATCGCTAAAAGATAGCTCTTTTATATCGTCCGTCCCATAGCCTTCAGTTATCTCTACATGATAACCTTTGCTATTTTCATCTTTGGCTTTTGGATTGTAAACTCCTATGTATGCCAAACTGCTATTTATTCGGTCTACAAACTCATAGATAGTACCACTAAAACTAAACGAAGTTTGGTTAGAGCGATACTTGTCAACGCTAAACATATCACTGTCCTTTGCTACTGCGTCAAAGAATAGGGTATTATCAAGTATCTCTCTACGAGATACAAGAGTTATCTCATGCTTAAAAAGTAGGGTAGAGTTGTCTTTTGTGGAAGATGGTACTGATGTAACGCAAAACTTCTCGTTTTCGTATTCTGCATATACTTCACTATATCCATCACGATTCCATTCGTCATTCAAACAACGAGGAAAGTAAAAGCTATCGGTAATCGTTGGAGTACCGCCCATACGTTTTGCTTCGTAGGTATAAGTACCCAAGATTATCTGGTCGGACGAAGAAGGGAAGGGTAGTGTTTTAATCACCTTTCCGCTTTCGTCAAGTTTATCGACTTTAAGATATAATAGGTTACTAAACATTGTTTACTCGTTGTTATTAACGTTCTGTTCATGGTTCTTTAACTCTATTTCTGTCTGCTCGTTTTGCATACGTACCTCTTCGTCAGGAGTAGATACGGTATTCTTCTCAACAGCAGTCTTCGTGGATATAATGCCAGAGCCTTTTAACGTGCATAACATCTGATTCCACGTTGATTCATCAAATGGTTGCCAAGGCTTGAAAGAGGTGCTTATATTCATATCTACGAACTCGGTTATAGCTCTTGGATTTTTACCATTTGCCACAAGTTGTTTTGCTAAACCCTGCTTAAAGAGCCTTGAATGTTTGCTGACGAAATTCTGCCATTCTATTACCGCATTTGCTGCATGCTCAATATCCAAAGAGCGTGTCATTTGAATTGCAAGTCCGCTTATATCTCCACTCGACTTAACATCTTTAGGAAGAATAAAGGTGCAACCGCAACCAATCTGAATTTGGTCGAGTATCGACTGCAAGAACTCTATCATATTCTGAGGAGAAGGTGGTGTTTTGAACTCGGCAGAGCCTTTTCCGTCTATGCTTGTGTCATTAAGAATAATTGAGCCTGCAAGTTTCTTGGCGGTTTCGTTAAACTTACCCTTGATATACAAGATACCCCATCCGTGTCTTTTCTGAATTACCGCAAACAGATTAAACACAATCTCAAAGAGTTCTATAAGGTCTTGTACGTTATTCCATGGCACATTACCTCGTTTGGTGATAAGAGGACTTTCTGTAAAGCCGTGAGGTTCATTTAGGGTTATTTTCCACCCTGCTTTAACCTCGCCAGTTTCTGCATCTTCTACGTAAGTGTCGGTAAGATGATAGTGATTTACATCGTCATAGGCATCTATATGCTTAACACCATCTTCTGTTTGATAATATACGCAGTCCAACAAAGGTTCACCATTATCATCTCTATGTGTGATTATCTGATAACCGTCCGCATAAGAGAAAATACGACTTCTAACCTCGTTCTTCTCGTTCATATAGATCAACAAACCAACATCGCCATAACTGCATTGTGTGGCTACGGCTTCTGTTTCTATTCCATCTTGGTTTGTGCTCTCCCAATACCACTTAAAATCAGCATAGTTCTTTTTCTGCTGTTCGCTTGGATTTGTGTCGTGAAGTATATGTACTCGTTTGTTACCACATAGCGATAAGGTTACTTTCTCCTTAATGCGAAGTTGTAGAGCGATACCAAATCTCTTAAACTTAATCTCTTGATAACCACCATCGTCAAGCTTAACACAGATTGATGGTAGGTTGTTGTCAAAGATTACATCGTGGCTATTAGGGTCAAGTTCTCTTGCAAATCGTTCCTGGCTAACAATCTTTTTGCGAATGTTCGGTAAGCTAACTTTTCTACGGCATGATGTTCGTATCTCCTCACCATCGCTGCTATCATTGATTTCCACGCTGGCTACACCACGCAGAAAAGGCTTTTTGAGAAGCATCTTTTGTGGGTTTCTCAAAAAATCGTCTATTATATCCTGTCTTTTTCTACTCATCGCTATCTGTATTATGTATTTCTACTTTGGTTTCCATTGGATCAATAAGTCCGAAATGTGTGCAGCATGCTTTTTTTGTAGGCCAGTAATTACACTCCCTATGCGTCATAGGACAAACAATGTCATGTTTGCTCGGAACAACGATGATACGCTTCTGTTTTTGCGACTCCTCCATTTCAAACTTATCATTCAGCTTTACACGGATGTCTGTCTGCATCTTTATTGCATCTTTTGGTTCAAGGTCGCCTGTGTTCAGCAGGTTGTCTATCCTGTCGAGCATCTTCAAAAGTTCACCCTTGTTTTCCTCTTTAGTGATAGCGTTTGTGTCAACAATGCCAACACCAAACGGCTCTAACACGTTTAGAAGCTTTTTGAAACGAGGTGTGTTGTAAAAATTCTCAGCCTCCTTTTCGCTCTTACGATACGCAAGACGATACGCAAGAGTTTTATCCTCTAAAACATCACACAGAATAGCAAAGGCAATATCTTTCTCTGATACCGACTGCCAATCTGTCCTAACAGTATCTAAAACAATCTTAATATCTTCTTTCTTTATCATACAGCTTTATATTTAGTACCACAAGGTATCATCGTAAACACTTTGTGCATTTGGGTTTTTCATCTCCTCGGATTCTTCGTAGTTTGCTTCAAAACCTCGTTGCACCTCTGTTCCATATTCCATTTCCATACATGGGTACATTCGCATAGCGCAGGGGTCTAACAAGTCCATTGAACGACCTTTACCAAGGTTTCTGTTCATTTCTTTCTTACTCTGAAGCTTTCGCTTTCCGCTTGGTAGCTTGTCAAAACGAACTACAGCACATTCCTCCATAAATTCGTTCTGTACTGTCACGTCATACTTTAAGTTTTGGTGCGTATATATCGTGTTAGCAACACTATCATCAAAGCTTAACTGACCTCGCTTAATCATATAGCAGAGCCTTAGATAGCATAGGTCTTTTAACGACATGGCTGAGAGTGCGTATATACCTAAAGGTCTTGAAGCTGATATATAAGGTATTGCTTCAGGTATATAGTCGTTAAAGTATCGACCAGAGGTCGCATCGTAGATGATATGACTGTCAGCAACTCCCACCTTTGAAGCAAATACTTTTGCTTTTTGAGCGTTTATCCTTGGTGTAGTGTGCATAGCAATTTCAATATGTGTTACATGAAAGCCGTTCCAACCAAGCATTAACATGTTGTCTGTACCGTAATCTGCCAAGTCAATTGTTACCCATTTGTCACCATTAACTTGTGGGTCTGATGTGAATACGTCACGTGCGCTCTGACTTGGTATTGGTAGATCTGTTTCTTCTTCGGAGTCAACATTAAAGTTACCTTCCATAAGAGCTTGCGCCATCTTTCCTCCTGAAGCTGCAACAGAACCAAGGTAGCCTGCGTTGTTTTCCAACATCTTCTTATTGTCACCCAACTTACCTTGATAGAACACAAAGCTTTTAATCATTACTTTGTAATCATAGTTGCCACCAATACTTTTTAGCTTGCGGTCTATATCTATCTTGCATTTGTCATAAACCTCTCTCGGAGAGTTTCCCCAAACTACATCTTTTACAGTTGGCCCTGCACAATAAAAATATCTAACAGCTCCATCACGTTCGGGAATAATAAAACCGTCTGTTCCGATATACCAATCAAGGAATGTACGTGTCCAATGGCTTCTTTTAGGGTTGAGTGTTGCAAAGAACTTACCTGTAAAAGTCTTGCTCTGTCCTCTATTTCGGGTCATTACGTAAGAGAATACCTCCCAAGGCATTTCGGTTAACTCGTCAATAGCTATCATATCATATTCCCAACCTTTTGCACGCTCTTTCAGCTTATCCATATTGGTATCATCCAAATATGTTAGGTCTACAAACGTGCCGTTAGGAAACGAAACTCTCGGTGAGTCACTTTCACGAACCTTTACGTAGTCTGCACCGAATATCTGTTTGAACTTCTCGACAAAACCACCACCTGCTTTGATGTTACCAAGAGACCTACGAGAAATCATTGCTCGGAAGTCTGGGTCAGTAAGCAATGGCTCTGCCATAGCCAAAACAAGAGCATAACTCTTGCCTCCACCGAGATTTCCGCCACCGAAAACCACATCGACATTGCTACTTGCAAAGGACATTTGAAATCCTTCTTGTGGCTCTATCTTTATGTCTTTCTCTTTTATCATACTGCAAACATAACACATTATTATTTTATACAAATAATACTTAACGACCTTTATTGGAGTGCATTCCAATATGCTCTCTAAAAAACTTTGTTACAATATTATAAGTATCTATATTTGCAGCGTTAATTTAATCATTTTCAAAAGACATGAAGTTTACAAAAGAACAACTTTTAGATTCCCTAAAAGCAAAACTCACTGCAAATGGAAAACACCTTTCCATAAGTGAGAAAACAATCAAGAGCTTGTGTGATTCCCATTACGAACTTTTGGTTAATGAAGAGACAGAGTTAGAAGGTCTTGTGGAGAAAATTCTCCCTCAGTATGTTTCACTTAACGGCAATTATGAAAAGGATAATGCTGATTTCATTAAGAAATGGAAAGAAGAGCATCCTGACACAAAGCCTACAACAAAAGGTGAACCTACAGGTAGCAAGGGTAACGAAGGCGGTGACGACCGCATAAACAAACTTCTCGACCGCTTGGAGGTTTTGGAAAAAGCCAACAAGGAGGCAGAGACTGCAAAGATTGTGTCTCAAAAGCGTAACGAACTTCTTTCTGCTTTCAAAGAGAAGGGTATCAAGGATGAAAAATGGACTGAAAAGTACATTGCTAAGATTTCTATCTCTGACGAAACGGATGTTGAAAAAGAAACAGAAGATGCTCTTGACTTCTACAACCTATCTCACGTAAGTACTACAGGAACACCAGACAACCCAATCACTAGTCAGAGTGACAAAAAGATAGACGCAAAGCGTTGGGATGCTGTTAACAAAGAGCTTGGCTTCGTTTCAAAGTAATTGAATGTTGAATGTTAATTTTTAAGGTAAAAGATTATGTTGGATAACTATTATTCAAGACATGAAGCTGGTGGTGCGGTAATGCTCGGTAGCACACTCATTCAGGCGCATGGTTCTATTGGTGGACACAGAAACGTGTTCGTCAAGCTTATTAAGGGTAGTAAGAACGCTCTCTGCTATCCTACCTTTGGTGGCGTAATGAAGAATCCTTTTAAGGGTCATGCTAAGATTTACGCAGGCGACTTTGTGGAGTATACTCCTAATACAAGTGCGCAGGCAGGAGCTGAGGTTAAGGTTCTAAAGTACTACGAGGTTGCTAAGGCTGCAACAAATTCCGACACAGAGGTCTTGATTGTTCGTGACGGCTATCATCATGTTCCTTTTGCTGGCGACAACATTATGATCGGTCAGAAGGATTTCACAACTAAGGCTACAGGTGTTACAGTTACTGCGGTAGAAAAGACTACTGATAGTGGTAAGGATGTTTGGAAGCTTACTCTTTCTGCAACTCTCGGTGTTGCTTTGAAGGTAAAGGATGTTCTCGTAGAAGCCGAGAAGGCTGGTACTGCGGTTCTTCCTATGGTAACAAATCCTAATGCGTATGCAGATAAGGATATGGACTTCTTGTATGACCCAACTACAGGTGACGATGATTTCGAGGGTGCTCGTTATCTCTTTACTCCTGCTTTGGCACAGGAAGACACAGTTATTGACCTCAACGCTATCGGTGTGCTTCCTCCTGCCGTTCTCGCTCTTAACAAGAGCCGTGTAAAGGGATGGTTCTGGTTCGTGTAAGTAACCAACAAGTTTTCAGGATAACATTTTTTTATTGCAAATTAAAGTATTTAGGATATGCAAAGATTTGATTTTAACAACTCCGACTATGCTTCTTTCTTCCGTTCAAAGAATGACGGTGCAAAGTTGTTGCAGTCGTATATTGATAGTTCCGCAGTCCTCAATATGGACTACGGTTGGGCTTTGACACAGGGTCGTATTGCAGGTATGCCTATTCCTACAGGTCCAGATGGAGCAGCCGTGTTCCAAATGGAGTCTTACAAGCTTGAAGCCGCTCCTCTTATGGACTTGCGTGCTCCTCTTGGCGATTCGTTGCAGATGGATGCTGAAGGTATGGACTTCTATACAGCTTCAATCCCTAACTTTATCGGTCGTGGCTGGACTGAAACCGCAGTACAGCGTGCTTACAAAGAGAAGCAGTATGAGCAGTTCGGTAACGATGCCAAGATTATTGCTCGTTGGACTGCTGATTCTCTCTTGCGTGGTCTAAACCAGGCAAAGGCTACTCTTAACCTTATGACTGCTCAGTTGCAGACTACAGGTAAGATTGATTATCGTGGCATGGGTGCTGGTATCTACGTCCCTCTTCATGACGCAAAGATTCCTTCGGTTAACTTCTATAAGGCAGGCGAAAAGGCTTGGAACTCGCCAGACTGCAAGATTCTTACTCAGATGCGTAAGATTGAAGACAAGTATCGAGAGGAGCGTGGCGGCTACAACGGTGCTCTTGTATGGAAGATGACAAAGAAGATGTATCACGATACCTTCTTGCAGAATGCTGAGGTAATCGCTCTCTATGAGAAGTGGTGTACTGCTAACTATATCGCTTACGTACAGGGTATGCCTATCACAAACGAGCAGTTCTTGAAGTCTATCGCAGATATTCAGGGTATTTCTCCTATCGAGATTGTTGTAGAGAAGGAACGTAACAAGACCGCTACCACCGACACTACTGTACAGGGTTGGAAAGACAACATCGTTGTTCTTCGTCCTGCTGGCGATGCTGTTGAGTTCCAGTATACCGACTCTCTTGACGAGGCAATGCAGAAGAAGTATGGTGCTTCAAGCATTGATAGCGTATTTGCTACCATGTTGCAGGGTTTGGTTAAGGTTATGAATATTACCACCGACAACGGACGCTTCAAAGAGTGGCATACCGACACAATGATGTCTGCAACTCCTGCCTTGCTCTCATTTACAAACCACATAATTGTTGATACAGCAACTGCGGAGTAAAACAACAGGTTAACCTGTTACAATATATTGACACACTAATAATTCACTCCTTATCCTCTTATGGCGACACCAACGTTTGACATATTAGATTACCTAAGCGGTATGACGAATTTCGTATTCGACAAATCAGTTCTGAATAGGATTGCTTTAGATTGCGGAGTTAGCGAGATTACCTCTTATGTAGACCTTACTGACGAAGATAAAGACAGATGCAAAATTGCACTTTTAGAGACTATAGTCTATGGGGCGTACCAAACAGCATCCACTTCTATTCAGCATGGTTCTTATCAGTTAAGCGTTGGTGCTCAAACCATAACAGCAGCAATGTTGGAAAGGCTTAAAGCTGAGCTTCGTAGGTTGTACAAAAAGTATAACGAGGAAGACAAACTTGAAGACCTTAGCGCATTGGATGGCGAAGTGAAATGGATTAACGAATACGAGTGATAGCCATGTATATAGACCGAAACGCATTACAAGTATACCCTTATCATGGTGTGTTTTACATACCGATAGACAACCTCCCTGAAGATGGTGGTTTGTTGAATGATAATGGCTCGCAGGAAGAAGTTGTTCTTGAAACAATTTGTGATATTCAGGAAACAAACAAGCAGTTTTCTTCGGGCGTGATAACTTCGGGTTATACAATATTCTTTCCAACTCCTACAAGAGAAAAAGAAGATGGGTACACGGAGGAATATATAAACAGCAAGCTAAAGCCTGGTATTCGTTTCAGGGCGACCATGTACAACTTAGCGGTTGAAGGAATGGTGACAGGTGTCTATCCTACACAGATGCATGGATGTACCGCTTACATAAAAGGAACTGATGTTTAATTAGCATAATACTATGATACAAAGAATGCAACGTAGACTATCAAGAATAGAAGACTTCTTTTCGAGACTTTTGACAAAAGGTAAGGTTGCAAAGAATATCTTCGTTGGCGATTTGCCTCCTACAACAAGTAAAGATTGGTCTGATTTCGTTCTTGTTGACATAGGGCAGCAAAAGGATCGCAATGCTTATTCTATCGGTTATGCTAACATCTATCTTTACGCAAGACCAAAGGGTAGTCCCCCTCGAAAGAATGTAGCCTTGCTTGACAAAATGGAGGAAGCTCTCAGTAACGCTATAGATACATCAAACGATACATCTTACTCAATTAAAGAGCTTTATCGTGATTGTGGGTATGATACCAACAGACAATTTCACTACAATATAGTTAGTGTGTCAATCTTTACAAAATAAAATTTTTAGAAACAACTTAAATTTAATACAACTATGAGTAAAGTAATAAATACTGGTACTGGTGCATTTAAGTTTATTAAGCCAGACTACATCGTTGCTACATTGTTCACAGGTACAGAGACTGACGAGTCCGCTCCAAAGGGTGACTCTTACATTCTCGAAGATGTTGTAGAGGATTCTACATCTATCTCACAGGATGATAATGAGACTACCGATATTGAGTGTGAAACTTCGGATTCGCCTATCATCTCTATTGTCAAGCTCGGTAAGTGGCAGTTGGCAGCAGAGATTGGTGATACACAGGCAGAGCTTTTGAAGGCTCTTTGTGGATTTACAGAAGATACTACTGGTAATCGCACTCTCGCTCCTTCAATCTATAAGGCAATGTATGCTAAGATTGACGTAGTACAGGTTCAGCCTGACGGAACAATGAAGGCTTATGTTCTTCCAAAGGTTCAGCTCAATTCAAAGCTAACTATTGAGTCTCTTAACTCTAACTTGGCTCGTATCGCATTGGCTGGTACTGCAAAGGATATTGCCCTTACCGTTGGTGCAAAGACTATCCGTACACCATTCTATGTAAATCACAAGTACACTTTGCCAACAGCAAGTGACGTATAATTTCGTTTCCTCAATATTTCTCTACTATACTAACAAGGAGCGGCGGCTTTAATGCCGTTTGCTCCTTTTTCTTTAAGTGATTATTATGGCACAATCCTTTTACAAAAAAGCTTTAGGTATTATTGCTAACGAGCTTGCTAAAGATGCTAAAGATGTTCTAAAAGAGTGTATACAGGAAATTGACTATACGCATAGGACTAAGAACTTGTATGATTCTTATGGGTACGGTGTTTATGTTCAAGGGAAGCTATTCAAAATGGGATTTCTTTCATCTTCTCCGCAAGCTACTAAAACAAAGAAATGGTATGGTGAGATATTAAAAGGTCGTGACGAGATTACTGATTATCTTAGGAATGATTACAAACCTACAAGTGTGATTGATTTAGCAGTTGCAGCAGCTATGCCTTACGGTAAGGTTTTGGAAGCTGGCGGTGGCGGTATCAGTAGGAGGTATCGAGTTATATCAATGTCATTCCAAAAGCTACAAGTGTTGGCGCAAAAATATAACGGAAGTGTTCGGATAATAAAACAATAAAAATACTATGGCAGTACACAGAGCAAAGAAAACTCCTTCTAAGGCAAATACAAAGAAGGATGCAGATAAAAAGATTGTAGAGCCTAATTCTCCTCTCTCTGACGAGGCTATGGAGAAGTTGGCAAGGATAATGAACGACTCACCTACGATTGTTAAGCTACAAGGCACAGAATGGCAGATACACGCACTAAAACCAGGCACACAATGGCTTATTGCTGAGGAAGCGTGTAAGATAGTCAAAGGCGAGAATATGTCAATGGGTGATGTTATCAAGGAATTTGCCACAAATCTTCCTTCGGTAGCAAAGGTAATTGCCTTGGCTTTGCTTAACGACAAAGAGCGCATTAAATCAGAAGAGTATCAGCATGTTTACGATCAGCTCCTTTGGGGTGATTATGATATAAAAGACTGGGCGACATTGCTTGTTGAGATTCTAAATCTTCTTGATGTGGATTTTTTCTTTGCGAGTACCAATGTAGTTCAGACTGTCCGCAGTCAAGCTCTGATGAGGAAGAAACAAGCAGCCGAATCATACCGTCAAGGACAGAGTTCGGACAGATGATAGACTTTCTCAGAGCAAACACATGGTGCTCGCAGGAGGAATACAAATGGCAAATGACTGTTCCGCAAGTTCGTTTAGCGTCAATGGATTTCACACATATTGAATATCTCTCCGACAAAGAGAAAAAGGATAACAAGAAAAAAAACAAGGCGAAGAATACAACAGTAATCAATGATGCAGAGGATTTTAAGAACCTAAACGACCTCGGAATACCTATTTTATAAATCTAAAGATTGTATTAACTATGGCAAATTCAGCATTAGGTTCAGCTCTAACCATTCCGCAAAGTGCGTTAGATGCTATAGAACGAGCAGATAAAAAGTTAAAGGATATACAAGACACGGCTAAGAATACCGCAACAAGCGTAACAAAGTCGTTTGATAGCATGGCTATTGGTACAAAGCCATTTCTTGATGCTCTCGACCAAGTAATAAACAAGCTTAATATTGTTGGTGCTTCGGCTACAAATGCGAGTGGAGGATTAAATAATATTGGAGCAAGCGCTGGCACTATGAGTGGAAACGTCACACAGGCTTCGATGAATGTTCAGAATATGGTTGCGCAACTATCTAAGATGAACGGCTCTGGTACGAGTGGTATCATGCAAGCGGTATTGGCTTTTCAAAGACTACAGGAGGCAACAAAGGGTGCAAGCGGTATGAATATCGCAGAGCTTAAACAAGAGATTGGTGCTATTGATAGCATGCTTAAAGATGTTGACTATAATCTTACCAAGACAGACCAAGATTCTCTTATCAAGCGTAAGAAATTGCTCCAGGACGAGCTTAAATACCAACAGCAGATGTACGAAGAACGTGCTGTTGCCTTCCAGAAGGCTCTTGATAAGATGGTTAGTGCGGAGCAATCTTACAACAACAAGCAGAGAAAGGCATACGCTGATAGGGCGAAAGACTATCAGACAAGAAACAATAAAGCAAATACAACCTATCAAGGTGCGCTTGATTTCTCCGCATCAGCAAACACTCTTAATCGTCAAGTCCGTGCTATCGAATATCTGAAAGAGGCTCGTATGAAGCTGTCCCAAACCGATGCTGATTATAAGCACAAGTTAGATGCTCTTAACGCTGCAATCGCACAGCATACAAAGAACCTCAAAGAAGCAGAAGTTAATACCAAGCAACTTGGCGAGCAAACGTCATACATGTCAGGCTATATCTCTCGTTGGGCACAGCGTATGGCTTTTGCTTTCTCTGTAAACTCAATAAAAGGTTTTGTAGAGCAGGTTACCGAGGTAAGAGGTCAGTTTGAACTATCACAACGTTCTCTTGAAGCTATCTTACAGAACAAACCAAAGGCAGACGAGATTTTCAACAAGACTGTAGAACTTGCCGTTAAATCACCTTTCCGTATCAAGGATTTGGTTGACTATACCCGACAACTTTCTGCTTACCGTATTGAATCCGACAAGCTTTACGACACGACAAAACGGCTTGCCGATGTTTCGGCAGGTCTTGGTGTCGATATGGGAAGACTTATCCTTGCATACGGACAAGTCAAGGCTGCTGCATATCTCCGTGGATCAGAAGTTCGTCAGTTTACTGAAGCTGGTGTTAATATGTATGGCGAGCTACAAGAATACTTCAAGGAAGTTAAGGGTGAAGCGTACACGACCGCACAGATTGTTGATATGATTTCCAAGCGTAAGGTCACATTTGAGGACGTTGAAGCAATATTTCAACGCATGACCGATAAGGGTGGAACATTCTACAACATGCAGGAGATACAGGCAGAAACCCTTCAAGGTAAGATTTCCAACCTTAAAGATGCCTTTGATGTCATGCTCAATGATATTGGCAAGGCTAACGAAGGTACACTCAAAGGTGTGATTTTGTCAACGACCGACTTACTTAAACACTGGGAGGCAATCGTTAACGTTGCAAAAGCCTTACTTTCTATTGTGGTTGCCATAAAGATTAATTCGATGTTTATGCAGTCAAGCTTAGGGAAAGCGATAGCTCTTGACGTTACGATGGTTGGCAGATGGCAGGCTTTTAAAAATCTTATCATGTCTATGCCGACAGCTTTTGGGAAAATGAAGGCTGCAATATCTTCTATAGCTGGTTCTCTAAAGGCAGCATTAGGCGGTGTTGCTCTTTATGCCGTAATCCAAACTATAATGAACTACAGAGATGCTTTGCAACAGTTTGATGAAACTGTTAGAAAAGCAAGAGAAAACACTATTGATACTCTTGGAAGAATTTCTGAACTCTCGGCTAAATACAAAGAGCTTTCCAATAGTGCAAAGACTGCAAATAACACCCAAAACAACAACGAGGATAGCAAGGTTATTGACGAAAAACGCAAGGCTCTAAATAAACTTATCGATCAAGCCAAAAAAGACGGCTTAGAGATAAAGATAAACATAACTGAGCTTGACGAAAAGCAAATTGATAAAGAATTTGAGTCTCTTAAAAAGAGATATACAGATTTTGTCTTTGAACTCGAAGCTATTAAAGAACGTGCTGCTCAAAGCAATAAAAAAGGTTGGTGGTGGGGATTATCTGGCATTAAAGAGGGCTTAGACGAATACAAGTCGGCAACGATTGACATTATTTCTCAGACCAACAAGATAGAGAAAGCGATGGCTTTAGCTAACATCAATTATAAAGACGCAAACGCACAGACACAAAAGTATTTTGATACTTTGCGTGAGGGACGCATTGATGGTGAAGCTGATATAGATTACCTAAAACGTATGAACGATGCGTGGAAAGGTTTGGAAGCCTACTATTCTCGAAATAGCATGCTCTTGCCAAAATGGCTTACAGACGGACAGAAATATATAAAAGATGTAGCTGATAGTTTTGGCGACTTAGACTCAGCAATAAAACAGACAGAAGAGAATTTTATAGACGTTTTTGTTGGCAAGGGTGGTATAGGCGAATTTAAGAAGAGGTATCAAAAAGACCCTATAAAGCTCAAAGTGGAAATAGACCAATACGCTGCCGAAAATAGCTTGTCTGATACACAGAAGCGTTTACTGTACGACATAGCAAGATATAAGTACGGAATTACATTCCCTGTCAAGGTTGATGGTTCAGACACAGAACCTGCCATTAAGACTATTATAGAAGATTTACAAGAGTATGCAGACCAAAATAAGATTAAGATAAGTGTTGAGGTAAAAGACCCTAAAAACCTCAATGACACTATTAGCGGCTACCAAAAGTCTGCAAAAGACTGGCAAGAAACAATTGATAATATCAAGCGTTCAAGTAAAAAATATTTTATAGGTGCGTATCTTGATATTGGTAACAAAGAAAGTTGGAATGGACAAAATGTTGATAGCCGTACCGTATTTTCTAAGGAGCTTGCTCTAAAATATGCAAAAGAACAAAAGGAAGCTGCATTATATTGGAATCAGTTCCTCGGAGGTAAAGACCCATTTGCTAAAAAAGGCAGTCGCTCTAAAGCAAACAAGGCACAGCGTGACATCCTTCAGGAGCGCATATCACTCCTAAAGGACATGAACGCAAAGTACAACGAGCTTATCAAGGTTGAAAGCAAAGAGCAAGCTTTAACAGATACACGAAAGTACTTTAAGGAGGCAGCACAAAATGTTGGATGGAATGCCAGCGATATTCTCCCAGACGATACTTCTGTTATCAAGCGTATTCGTGAAATCGGAGCTAAAGCAAAGGATATTGGAAAGCGAGGAGGTTATTTCCGTATTGCTGCGGATATTGAGTTTAATATTAAAGATAAAGAGTACACTCAGCTCAAAGATGAGGTATCTCAGAATATCGAGGATGCTTTCTCAGGACTTGATTTATTCAAAAAGTTAAAGAGCGAAGGATTGTCAGAAGGGTTGATAAAATCTATGTTTGGCGACATAACTACCTCTTTTGCTGATGTAAACAAAAAGATTGACGAAGAGTTTAATAAGTATACTACCAAGGCTTATGAAACAAAGTACGGAAAAGACAAGTCTAAATGGTCTGCGGAAACTCTTGCTCAATACAAGAAAGATATGGCTAATACAGCCAGTGTAATGCAGCAGTCGGGCGAGGAGGTTAGTAAGGATTATGCCAACAAACAAAAAAAGCTTGCCGAGAAAATCAAATCAAGCAACATCAATACTTTCATAGAATTGACTAAGGCTTACAAAACACAGCTCACAGAACAACTACAGCTTGATAAATGGTATGCCGAAGAAAAGATAAAGATACAAGAGAATGTTGCCGACCCAAAACTTCAGAAAGAGTATCTTGACAATCTTACAAAGCAGTACAATCAAAAGACGAGTGAAAACGAATGGAAGTCATTCCAAAACTCTGATATGTATATTGCTATCTTTGAAAACCTCGATCAAGCGTCTTCACGTGTTCTTACAGCAATGAAAAAAAAGCTCGAATCATTGCGCACAAGTCTTAAAGACCTTTCGCCTGAGCAACTAAAACAGATTGTTAATCAGATAGAAAACATCGACGAGAAGCTTGTGGAGCGTAACCCTTTTGATGGGTTAGGAAAGAATTTTAACCAATATATTTCTTTTGCTACCAAGCGCAAGCAGCTAGAGGAAGATTATGCTAAATCGCTTGAAAAGGAAACCCAATTAGATATTAGCAAGAAGTATCAAGGCAACAAAGTAAACACTCTTGAAGCCGAATACAACAAAACTGTAGAAATCTATGGTGCAAACTCTAAACAGGCACAACAAGCTAAACTAAAGCTTCAAATAGCACAAGCCGAACTTGATGTTATTCTTCAGCAAGCCGTTGCGCAAGGTAAGATAACAGAGAAACTGGCAGAACAGATACGAAACGGACAGAAGATAGAAAAGACACTTCAAGACCAACTACACAATATCGGTCAAGGTTTCTCCGAAGTTAGCGGAACTATAAGTAGTACTTTTGAAATGCTCAACGACTGGGGATTAAATATCGACATGAGCGATGAGGTTCAAGAGGTCGTAGGTGGCTTGGATAAGATAGGTTCTTCTTTGGACAGCATAGATTTAAATCGTCCGTTTTCTGTTATCAAAGGTACGATAGGTGTTATCGGAGGTATCGGCAAAACCCTTGGTGGCATCTTTGGTTGGGGAACAAAGGATAAGCGACTTCAAAGAGAAATTGAAAGACACCAAAAGGCTATAGAGAAGCTCCAAGATGCTTACAATGACTTAAAGGAGGCAATGGATAATGCCTACGATATAACAAAGCTTAGCAAGTACTCTGACGAAATGATTAAAAACCTCGAATTGCAAAATCAGAACTTGCAGTCCATGATAGCTGCGGAAAAGGATAAAAAAAATACTGATGATAGCAAAATCGAGGAACGGCAGAAACAGATAGATGCTAATAATAAAGCTATCAAGGAAGCCGAAGAAACGCTTACAGAGCAACTTGGTGGTTTCGGTACAAAGGCTAACTACAAATCGGCAGCGGAAGCATTTGCTGACGTTTGGATGGATGCTTTTAACGAGGGTAGCGATGCTCTTGAAGCTCTTAATGATAAGTTTGATGAATACTTCAATAATTTGCTAAAGAAACAGCTTATGGCTCGAGCAGCATCAAAGTTCATACAACCTATCCTCGATGCCGTAGATGCAGCCGTAGCAAAGGGTAGTGAGGGTGGTAATGATGGTCTTGAAGTAACGTCAGGTGAACTCGAAAAACTACAGGAGCTTAAAAATACAAACCTTCAAGCTTTCAACGAGTATGCTAATACGCTTATGAAAGTACTGGGTGTAACATCTAAGGGTGCATCTAACCTTTCAAATCTACAACAAGGCATTCAGTCTGTATCAGAAGCAACAGCGCAGGCTTTGGAGAGTATCATCAATTCTATCAGGTATTTTGTAGCTCAGCAACAGTCTGATGTTGCTGCAATTAGAAACATCCTGGAAGTTCGCCTTGGTGCAGTAACAGCACAAGGTGAAAGTGGTGGTTCAAGTAACCAAATGATTGCGCTTATGGAACAACAAGCAGGTTATCTGCACGAAATCTGCGACAACTGGAGTAGCGTTCTTAAAGGTGGTCATAAACAAGGTGGCAAGGGCATAAAAGTCTTTATGAGCTAAAATGGATAAAAATCTGCCAAAATTAGCCATGTTTTTACATACTTGATTATCAAAGAATTAGCATAATAAGTTGGTAGGTCGAAAAATCGGCTTACTAACTTTTTGTGTTAAAGTATTGTTAAACGCAGGATAAAATAAAAGCGAATAAGAATAATAATTTAAATTTGCTATAAATATTAACAACTAACAATATAAAACAATGAAAAAATTTCTATTTCTTTTATTAATTTCACTTTCTTTATCTTTGCAAACAAATGCTCAACAAAACGATACAGGTATTTATTACAACGATAAAGCAATTACTTTTTCTCGTATTACAGGAAAGAAAATTGGCAATGTAGCTGGTGCGTATTTTACCTTTGGTCTATCTTCGGCTAAAGCGAAGATAAATATCGAAGGCTCAAACTCTGAAAATACAGTTGCTTCAACCAAGCCAACTTTTGTATTTAAGTTCGGAGACAAAAATCCTATCACGGGCGACCTTTTCGCTAACGAGGAAAATGTAACTCGCTTCCTTCTTGTAAAAATTAAGATAAAGGGGAAACAAAGGTCTATAATCGCAGGCAAATACGGACTTACTCAGATTAAAACAAATGTGGATAGTAAAGATATTATTGCTCTAAAGCTCGAAAGTAAGGGTAATGGTATATATGAAGTAACACCACGTGAAGCTCTCGAAGATGGTGAAGAATATGCTTTTTACTATAGACAAAAGGAAGAAGATAAAAACGCTCCTTTCTATGGGGTTTTTGATTTTGTAGTGCAAGAATAACAAAAAAACAGCCATCATGCGTAATGATATGATGGCTATTTTTTTATTTGCTCCATTGACTTTCCTTTATATCCTTTCTATTTACTTTTAGTGATGTATCAGACTTCTCTTTCACGTGGCTATCTCCGTAAACATACAGTTCAAGCTCTCCTCGGTTATGACTAAAAATTAGATGGGAGCCACCGCATATATAAAGCTTGCCAACAAAACCATCTGGAACAATTATATCTGCATCACCACCGACAACAAGAGTAATGGTGCTCTGTAGTATTATAGCACCTTTAAGGTGTACATAAAGCTCGCTTGTATATCCGTTTTTCTTGCGTTGATACCTACCATTGATAAAGTCCGCGAACTCTGTCAAAAGAAACTCTTGCGTGCATCCCCAACCAAACGTCATTGCATCTGCAAGAAATTCAACTCCGTTACTATCTAAAGCGAGGTCTATCAATTCTTTCTTATTGGAACATTTATCCCACCTCTCTTTATATTCTCCGCATAGTCCCAACATAAGGGCGTTACGCTTCAAATTTAACAATTCATTCTTACTCATCATATTTATCCTTAAAACGTTCCTCTAAAAGCGAAAATACCTTGCCGTATATTGCATCACAATGCTTATAGTTGTGACACTTCTTTACACAACGGATAACTGAGTTCCTTTCCATTTCTGCCCTTTGTGCAATAACAGCATAGGAAAAGCCATATTTGTTGTGGAATGTATCAAAAATAACATTCCTCGCTATAGAACGAGCTAAAGGTATGTTCTTTTTACCTTTGTACAGATCGTCTATCGAAATTATATCTCTTTGCATTTCTTCCATAACAGATGATACACACTCGCATACCGTCTGTTCTATCCATTGCATTGTATATTCAGCAAGTATCATTTCTTTATATCACTTTTATGGTTTATAAACTCGTAATCTTTATATACATGACCTATAACATTAAAGAGTCTTGGGTCGTTAGGCGAAACAACACCTCCGTCCAACATCTTCTTTCGTAGTGCTGCATTAGCATAGGGTATCAGCTTACTTATCAAGATTCCATGCGGATATGTGTAAGGCTTTAATATCTGCAAAGGTGGCTTATTCGGCTCGGCTATATCGTACATTATACCATTTTGTAAGAATGGTATGAAGATACCTTCACGGACTACTCCCTGGGCATCTGCCATTCTTACAATTCGGTAATCACGATAATTAGCATAGTTTATTCTGATATACCAATCGTTTACAAAACTACCCATAGGCTACTCTTTTTGTAGTTCTTCTGTAATTTTCGCCTGTTGACCGTGTTCAAAGTTCTTTTTCAAGTCTTCTTCGGTTTCTTCGGCTACAGGTGTACTCATTATAGTATCAAGCTCATCTTGCATATCTGTAAGGTATTTGATACGCTCTGACGCAAACTTACCTGCTGTTTCTGCGTCAGCAAAAGCTGTCATTGGGAAGGTAATGTTTGCTTCTGTTATGATGACCATAGTATCAAGCATATCTTGATATGTTGCCTCGGTTTCAGGATACAACTCATTGGCTTTTGTTTTAGTTTCCTTTGCCATATCCACAAGGTTCTCCAGCCATGTATATGTTGTAGTAGGCAAAGCTTCGCCATTCAAATCTACACCTCCCCAACGCTTAATACGGACTTCAAAACCTAAGTGGGTATGAAAAATTGCTTCGTCTTTGAGTAGTACAACAAAAAATCTACCAAAGTCAGTAATGTTTACTACATCTTTTTCGTTTACTCCGTCAACCGTCTTCAACAAACCTAAGTTGTTATTAACTCTCTTTTTGCTTGCGATTTTTGCCATAATTATTAATATTTTAAGTTATACTTTGTTTCTCTGTCTTCTCTAATTCCATGATGGTAAGAATAGCGTAGTTAGCCAAGTCATACAAACTATCCTTCATGCTCTCTCCTTTTACCTTCGCTTCGTTCTTTCTTAGAGAATTAATGCGTTCCAGCTTCTCTGCCATGTGTCCGTAGGCGTAGGTCATGCCGCACTCTTCAAAGAGTTTATGAAAACTATCTCCGTAATCAGAGTTTTTTACTTCAAAGGTGTTGCACATCTTATTGGTAATAGCACGGAACGCTTTAGCATCACCCGTTGATGGCTTTGTAAAGACATCAAGAAAATTAGGTGAATGCTTACTATTCATAAAGCTTTCTTTCTTGCTGATACGACGAGTATTACCTAAGATGAAATTGTACGCCCATTCATCTTCAGATGGGCTTATTGAGAAATAGGCAATTTTCTTTGGGTCGAACTTTTCTAATTTCTTTACAAGATTATATTTAAGATAAAAATCACGACAAAGAAAGTTGCTCACACGCTCTTTTAGGCAGTCGGGGACTTTTGTAGACCAGTCATGTTCCTTAGTCTTTTCAAAACTGATTGTGTTATACAAATCTATCATCTCCTGTATGTCAGTATTATCAAGCGTAATTTCTGTTGCATATTTCTCTATGTAATCAACAGTAAGAGCAGTTTGAGCGCCAAAGTATTCCTTGTCATAAAGAGTACACGTAGCAACATTGTTCTTTCCAATCTTGTCTATTCTCATCAAACGTGCAGGAATATGTATACAGATTTTACTATCTGGAATTTGCACAACAGTCTCATGGTCGATCCAGAATATCAACCCCTTTTTTATCTTTGACTTCTCTATCATAAGCTATTCTTTAATTAAACGTTTACAATACTCCTTATACCTTTCGTAAGCTTCCGATTCAGACAATGCCATAGCATCATCAAAAGAAATACTTTCATCCATCAAGAACAACCTAACGTTCTTCTCTCCGAGCTTCTGTAAATCTCGGTTGATATAATGAGAGAAACCGATTTTTGAAGCCTTGACAGTATTCTTTGCTTGGAAATAGAACTCATCATGCTCGTCATAGAATGTTCCTTCCTCGTAAACCTCGCACATCACACCTTTTTTACAAAGCTCTGTGTCGTGCTTTGTTTTGTTAAGCTCGTACACGTTAATGCCAGTAATGGTATCTATCTTATCGTGACTTCTCCAACCATTCTTTGAAACCTTATAGCAGTAATTCCTCATAAGCTATTCCTCCTTATCTTTCAGTTCAACGAAATCTCCAATGCCCAAACGAGCCTTGTTGATGCAAGACGCAATCCAACCCATCAAGTATGCAGAAGGCTCGTCGCCGTGCTCCATGCCAATGGCATCCTCGATGGCATCGCAGGCGTGAGAAGCCTCATGGCAACAAATCCCCATCCTCATAGAATCCTTGCTTGCAAAATTAATAAACGAACAAAGCTTCTTATTCGACTTTTCCCTAACTTCATCGTAGGTTATTGCGTCAGAATTAGAGAAATCAACCTTCAAAACCTCACCTTTTCTACCTTCAAAACACTTGTTAGCGTCTTCTTGGCTCATACCAATAGCGACACATAACAATCTCGGATAGATAACAGGGTCGTATTCGTAATATCCTTTCTTCTTCATATTCTCAACTATTTCTGTTAAACATCTTTTAATTCAAGACCTAGCATGAAAAATCGCGTGTTTACGATAATACAGTCATGGTCTTTGTTTGTTTTAAATAAGCCACATTTCCCACCAACATCAACATTACATATATCATACATTCCTCGATAATCATAAGCTGGCTTTAAAATGGTTTCCTCTTCTTCAACTTCGGCAATAAATGGTGTGGAATTTCCGTATTTACTTTCCCAAGACAGAACACCAAATTTGTGTAGAAAGAAGTCGTGGCGTTTCCTTGCAATTTCTTCGCCTTCCAAAAACAGCCATATACCCTTTTTCACTTTATCAAAAATAGCAGCCGCTCTTTCATTATTTGCTTTATAGAAATTTGCACTCCAATAATCCATATCTCAACTATTTATTATGTAATCTACCTATATGATACCTAGAGCATACCTTGCACAGGTAACAAGTATAACCAATCGCCTTCAACTTCGGATTCTGATTCAGAAACTCCCAAGCATCATCCTCGCTCTCGTATGCAACCTTTGCTTTCCACAACCTCTGCATGCGTGTGAAGTGCTCAGGGTCGGGAGTAAATGGCGGTATCTTGTTATGATAGTTATTTCTTCTCATGCTATTCCAAATGATATGCTATTCAAAGTCCTATTCGCTGTTATCTCTTTATCCTTATAGAGCTGACGCAAACAATTCAAAGCATCTTCGCACACTACTTTATCTATCTCGCCAAGCAACGCACCTTCAGGAACTACATTACGTGAGCGTTTGTCCTCGACAATCTTTCTCACTATAGACTTAACGTATTCGCTTTCTATCATATCCATTTAATTATAGTTTCTCCTTTATATCCTTTCTGCCATATATACCATGCGTATGCAACGGCAGAGCTGGTATAATTCTTAAAGTCTGCATTTTGAGCACATGTTATACGCTTAGAAAACTGCAAAACGTAAATGGGGGGGGTAGTACTGAATATTTCATCATACCGCTTCTGTCCTTCTAAAAACGTTGTCTTTAGAAACATCGCACAAAGACCTCCTTCTTTAAGCAACCTCAGGGAGTGTTTAACAAACTCTGTAGCATATTTGTATGGTGGGTTGGTAATGATACAGTTGCAGTCTGTCGGCATTTCTGTAGTCTTCAAGAAGTCGGCAACATCGCCATATCCTCTGTCTATTAAATCTGACGAAACAACATCGTAACCAAACTCTTTCAGTCGTTCTGACAAGCATCCTGTACCACAAGCGCATTCCCACACTTTCTTTGGCAGCATGCTTTTAATAGCACCAACGAGTTTGTTTATAGCTTCTGGTTGAGTTGCGTAGAAGTCATTCTTTTCTCGCTCTTTATCTGTATGGTTGGATGCTCCCAACGTAACAAATGTGCTTTTCTTATTTCCAGTCCAATCTTTCATAGTTTATTTCTTTGTCGTTGATGTTTTTCGTGTCGTCTTTCGGGTTGTTGTAGGCTTTGGCTTATTCTTTGAGCCTTTTGGTCTACCACCTTTTTTCTTAGGAGCTTCCTGTTTGGCTTTCAGCGCTGCTTCTCGTGCAGCTTTCTGCTCCTGCTTTTCCTGCTGTTTCTCTAAGGCTTTCTTTTGACCCTTTGAAGCATTTCCAGGGAGTGAAATGGTTTCAATATCCTCTATCTCGCCAAGCTCATTGATAATGTTCTTCCCATTAAGAAATTTGTCCTGACCGTCATATCTGCGCTTGAACTTTCGTTTAGAAATAAGTATCTGTTCTCGCCTGTATTGTTCTGACGCTTCTCTGATTGCTTCTAAGTCTACTTCGGGCGCATCAAACTCGCCATCTACACTAACAGGTTTTTCAGCTTCTTTTGCCGTTAAATCCTTTGTTTCCATTTCTATGCGTAATTCATCGGCTTCTGAAAGATAATCGTCTGTAGAGCCTGTATTCGAGGCTAAGGCTAACCTTTCTCGTTTCTCCTCTTCGTACTTAGCTCTGAAATTCTTCATATCTATCTTTGATGCACCCGAAGCTTTCATGTCGGCAAGGTCTTTCTCAAATTGCATGTCAGCAATCTCTTCAAAGTTCGTACCGTCTACATCGTTCCCTTCTGACATTATATTATTAAGTAAGTCAGTTTCTCGATTCTCCAACTGCATTCTTATTCCGTCATTTATCAGAGCAATATCAACTTGCTCATCGCTCATCATATCAACCTCTGATGCTTGCTCAGGAGATTCACGGAGGTTTGTTTTTAGCATGGAGCGTTTCTCTATATAGCTGACGTTAGGGAAAAATCTAAGCTTATCAAGATATATATAAGGGTGTATGCTGATAATGGTCTTAATAATGCCTGTACCACTTCCGCAGTCGGTTTCTAAACGCATATAACCGTCAGCACTACGAGAATACAAACAATAGCATTCTTCAAGGTTGGATTTAGAAACAAGAACAATAGCCTTTATCCATATCTCGCCCTTACTATCGTCATATCGCTTTGGCAAGCCTGTTCTCATCATGTGAGAGGTTTCCAATGCTCTTATTAGTGATTCTTCTTTTATAGTCATATCTCGGCAGCTTTCATTATACGTTAGTAAATAAACTTAGACAAGGCTGTGAACGCTTCATCATGTTATTATATTTCTCTAATTGGCGTGTAGGAACAAATAAACACTCTTGAACTGAGGATGTTTTTGTGGCACACAAACTTTGCACGTGATTTGTACCCCACACCTTTGTAAACCTATCTTCGGGCATATAGTACTCACTTATCAGTACCAGCTCATTCTGCTTGCAACACCAATCATAAAAATCTTCATGGTTGAATGGTTGTATAACTGATGATGTGTTGTCGTAGGTATTAGTGGCTATATATGGTATATCCGCATAAATAACAGAATTAGGCTTAATTTCTACGGCTCTGTAGTCTGATATAGACCCTTCCAAGCTCTGTAGTCGCTCCAAACGCTCCAAGCTCTGTAGTCGCTCCAAACGCTCCAAGCTCTCCAAGCGATCCATTTCGCCAGACGTTTCTAAAAACTGAGTATTATCTCCGTCATTAAGTCGACTCTTAACAATATTGCGGAATTTAATGCGTCTTTCATGTATATCTGTAATGCCTTTAAGAGTTTTCTCGCAGGCTTCACTTACGCTTGGGTAGAGCTGTCTTAAAAGACTAAAATCGTTAAAGACTATAGCGTAATGACAGGCTTTCTTGTATGGCTCGATAATCTTTGAGTATAAGTAATCTCGTTGATTATTCCCAAAGCTCCAACAACATGATACGTATGGGTCGCTATCTTTCAAATTAAAGAAATCTTCACGACTTATCCAACGTGTTTCATTTGCGTACTTACCTTTCAATCCATCACAAAACAATCGTAATGCCTGTCCGTTTATATCGTTTGCGTAATAGTGCTTATACCGCCCTTCAAGATACATCTTGTGTGTAACAGCACAACCGCCTGCAAACAAATCATAGAAGTTGTCGATACCTCTGTATGGGATAACCTCCGCAAGCTTATCTACAATCTTAGACTTACTGCCTTTGTATGATACTCCGTATTTCCTCCTCATTCCTTTACCTCGCTTTCTATACTTGACCTCCTGTTTTTAACCAATTCTCTATCGTGTTATCATCCTTGGGAAACGTTGTGCCAAAGACGTTTTTAAGCTTTATCTCACAATACAGATAAGGGATGCCTCCCTTGATAATATCTGATTTAGGGTCTACTGCGTCTGTCTTGTAAAACAACGCTTTCCGTCCTCTCGCATTATCAGTCCACAATATCAAGCCGTTCTCTATGTACTCACAGAGCTGATGCCAAGTATTAATAGCGTTACTAATCAGCATAGCATTATCCAAAAGCGTAGGAACGCCAGGGTTTGCTCCAAAAACATACAAAGCCAATACAGAAGAAGTCTGACCGTGAACAACTTCGGGTGCTTGATATAGTCTAATAGCTTCTGACTCAGGATAGCTCTCTTCATAACAGGTCTTTATCTCACCACGTGAGTTAATTCCAGATAGTGACTTATAGCGAATGAAACCAAAGTCATTCTCTAAATCTTTAACCGCTCCCTGCGAAACGTAAATACCGTCCGCATTCTTCTCATACCGCTGTATCTTAAATTCAAATTCCATCCTAAATCCAATGAAAATAATTTGTAAAGCTATTTTGAAGCAAAGATAAATAATTTCATCCGCATAACAATGATTTCATAACCACAACTTTCACTATCAACGAAAAATAAATTGCACAAAATCGCCAAAGTGTGCAAAAATCAAATTAATCAGCATGTTTATATATATAATAACACGTATATTACAAGGTACGCTCCAGCGCAGCCGTAGTAGGGGATGTCAACCCCTGTATATACTTTGTATATACCATCCCCCAAGAAGTAAGGCTGGCGCAAAACAAACGCAACACCCTCCATCAAAAACAACTCGGTTTTGCAAACCCTATATAGCAAATAACAACGTTAATTCATAACACATACCCAAATTTCGCAAACAACTCGCAAAATAAGAAATTCACAAAATAAAGCTCTCTAAACTACAAAAACGCATAAATCATATAAATATACGCTCATACAAAAATATAACCGCACAGCGCTTAAAAATAACCTAATTCTAATTCGTAGAAACACCCTAACACCTCCAAGACGAAAACCCTAATTTTTAATTCCCCAAAAACACCCAATTTTAATGCCTAAAACCACGTAAAAAGCACACAAAATATGATATTTTTACACACAAAAAATAGAGCATAGAAGTAAAATAAAAAAATAAAAAATTTTGAGAATAAGCGGGGTAGGGTGTCAGTTCCTCAAAAGTGGGGGGGGTGGGGTGTTTTGCTTGTAATTGCTTGATAATAAGCCTATTTTGTGAGCAAAACGGACATTTAACCGCAAAATATAGCCTATTTTTGCACATTTGTTTCCTATTTGTGCAACATCTTAGAAATACAAAACCGAGCATGGAGCAAAAGTTTTCTTGCTTTCGCTTTTCTTTACTCCCAAAATC
>ERZ1035027.205-NODE-205-length-37349-cov-119.803588_pt1 | contig 37349 bp, 67 predicted proteins | sample MGYA00520604_ERZ1035027 | MGnify/ENA primary metagenome ERZ1035027 (study PRJEB33766, sample SAMN09781743) | gut metagenome | biome: gut microbiome | host: Homo sapiens | place: Madagascar | study: EMG produced TPA metagenomics assembly of the PRJNA485056 data...
GTGGAAATGGATTGAGAAAGGAGAGGTGAAGTAGATGGAGAGATTAACAGAAAGAGAAAGAAATGTTGATGGCACAGGAGTTGCAAAAGAAGAAATTACAGATGGATTATTGAAACCATTTGCAGAAAAAATTCTTACCAAACTTGCTGATTATGAGGATTTAGAAGAATGTGGCTTGCTTGTGAGATTACCGTGTAAGGTTGGAGATGATGTGTATATCATTCCAAGTCCATCTGTTTACAGATTAAATATTATTAATGGTTATGAGAAGCACAATAAAATATACCATCAGCATGTTAGGACTATAACAATTACTGCTGGACATTGGTACGCGACAAGTCGTGAAGAATATGGCGTTTATAATGAAAAAGTTCTTAATGATATTGCTTTTGGAACGACATGGTTTCTCGCCAGTGAAGAAGCTGAGAAGAAGTTGGAGGAATTCAAAAATGAAATTTAAAGAATTTGAAAATTGGTGCAACGAAAGAGCATGTGACGGATACTGGGGAATGCTGACAGCTATGGCGTGTATTGATTTAATAGGTGAGGTTAAAAAAGTTCCGTTTTGGAAAAGAGAGAAATTTTGGAAAGAAAATTATGAGCAACAGGTATTGGAAGAGATTATTAATCCGATAGAGAAGAAGTTGGAGGAGATGAAGAATGGCTTATAAGTATTTAGATAATGCTGTCAAATCCATTGAATATCAGCTGAGCAGTGCATACAGTCATGGATATTCTGACGGGAAAGAAGATGCACGAATAGAATATTCAAAGCACGGGAAAATTGTAAAAATGGAAGTGCTGAGCAAAGATGATTATAGCTCTATGCCAGACTACTATAAATCATGGCCCGTAAAAGCATGGTGTAGCTGCGGAAAGCCACTTAACCGACTGGATTATGCATTTTGTCCATATTGCGGAGGATTGATTGTGAGGAGAGGTAAGGAAGAATGAGTAATAGTTATTGGAATTATGAAGACGATGAAAATATAATTTGCCCTTATTGCAGTCAAGAATACGAGCCGTCATACGAAGATACGTACATTGGAGGGGAACCGGTTGATTGCTACACAGAAGAAAAGAAAACCTACACTTGTGATAAATGTGGTAAGAAATTCACCATGTATGGCTATCAGGCAGGATGGAAATATCAAACAGAAACCATTGACGGAGAAGCAACGAATGAAGAAGTAGAGGAATTGTAGAAAGTAGGGATAATGAATAATGAATAAATGTTGCGCTAGTCAAGATGGTATATGTAGAAACGCTATCCTATTTGGAACTAAATGTGACGGGTACAAAGAAAGATGCACGCTGAGACCAGCTTATGATACTTTTGAACGAACAGTGAAAAATTATCAGCACAATTTAAGAAAAATGTTTGGAGCGGAGGATTAATATGAAGCCGGAAGAAGCAAAAGACATATTATCCGATATGAGAGACCGGCATTTGGTTTTCTTGGGAGATTCAGAAATCAAAGAAGAATGGCAAAAGGAATATTTAAAAGAAGCATGGGCGTGTGATTCCGGAGCAAAAGCATTGGAAAAGCAGATTCCATGCAAACCTGAAGAATATGTTCCAGATTTTCCGTACAATATATTTTCCACTCAAAAATGTGCGAAATGCGGAACACCTGTTATTGGTAAAAAAATAAGCAAGTACTGTTCTGAATGCGGGCAGAAAATTGACTGGGGAGAGGCGTGATTAAATTGGATTTTAATACAGCAATGGCGAAATCAGTAGCATGGACCAGTACATCAATAGCAGTGATTGCGGCAATATCTGCAACTAAAAATCCTTGTTGCTTATTTGCGTTTATTCTGCCGCTATTCGTGGGATTACCGCTTGATTGAGAGGAGTGATAGATAATTGGCAGAAGTAAAATGGATTAAAATGGCAACAAACATTTGGGATAATAGAAAAATTGTTCAAATTGAATCCCTTCCAGATGGAGATACGATCATTGTTATATGGTTAAAACTTTTGTGCCTTGCCGGGACAACTAATGATTCTGGAATGGTTTATTTTACAAAAGAAATACCATATACAGAACAAATGCTCGCCACACTGTTTAATCGACCTCTGGAAACTATACAGTTTGCTTTAAAGGTGTTCCAAGAATTCGAAATGATATCAATTATTGATGATTTTTTACAGATTTCCAATTGGAAAAAATATCAGAACATCGAAGGTATGGACAAAATTAGAGAACAGAACCGAATCAGGAAGCAAAATCAGAGAGAAAGGCAAAAAATTATGATTGAACAAGATATGTCACGTGACATGTCACGTGACGTCACGCAACAGAATAAGATAAAGAATAAGAAAGAAGATATAGATAAAGAGAAAGATAATAAATTAATAGTATCTAAAGATACTATTTGTCAGACTGATGTCCGACGTGTCATCGAGGAATGGAACAAATTACAGGAAGTAGGTATCAATCCGATACGTGATATCAAGCCATCATCAAAAAGATATCAGTTACTCAAAGGGCGAATCCGTGAATACGGAATTGATGAAGTCCTTAATGCAATCAACAACGTCCGCAACAGTGATTTTCTTCGGGGAGAGAATAACAGAGGTTGGATGATAACATTTGACTGGTTTGTTAAACCAAATAATTTCCTTAAGACGTTGGAAGGAAACTACAACAAGGAGGGACAGCATGGAACCACTAGAGCAGCTCAAAGACATGTCAAACCGCTTATCCCATTTGAACAATGCGGAGGAAGCGAAATCTCAGACACTCCATTTGCAGACTGATTGTCCTGATTGTGGCGGTTCTGGTTGGATATGGTCAAGGGACGATAATGGCATTCCATATTGTGAAGAATGCCATTGTGGAATCAGAAAGAAGATGATCTTGCAGAACCAGCTGCAATTTGCTGAAATGCCGGATATGTACAAGGAATGCAGATTTTCAAATATGAAAAGCAGCGTGTATCAACTTCCGGAAAGTAAGAAAATATTCATACAGGCGGCAAAAGCTGTTAAATATTGGCTCGAAAATATCCAACAGATGCAGGAACAGGGAATTGGGCTGTACATATATTCAAATACTAAAGGCTCTGGAAAGACAAGGCTTGTATGCAGCATGGCAAATGAGATGATAGAAAAGCATCAGAAATCGGTAAAATTCACAACATCCCTAAAAATTCTCGATGAGATAAAGTCAACATGGGGAGAACGAGGAAAAAACGCAGAGAATAAGCTGATTAGTGATTTGACTTACGCGGATATTTTGATTATTGACGATTTTGGTGCGGAATCTGGGAAAGATTGGATTAATGAAAAATTCTACGGAATCATCAATGGCCGGTATGTGGACAAGAAAATCACAATTTTCACCAGTAATTATCCTATTTCCCGATTGAAATATGATGACCGCATTACGAACAGAATTTTAGAGCGATCATTGGAAATCCCTTTTCCTGAAGAATCAGTCAGAGAACACATAGCGGATGCGATGAAACAGGAACTTATCAAAAAGATTCAAGGCGGTGAAAATGGAAAGCAAGCGTAAACCGTGGACAAAATTGACGCCACAAGAAATTCAGAATTTGACTAATCGTCAATGCACAGACTGCAAGTTCTATCCGAAATCAAACGGCACATCAGGGAAAATGCAACCATGCGATTATATTTTTATGGTCGGCCATAGTCGAGGATGTGACCCAAGAGATTGCGTAAAAGAAGGCAAATTTGAATATGCAGCAACAAAGAAAAGGAGAAAGGCATGGAGGGCAAAGACGAAAAATTAGATATCACGCCAGAACTGGTGCTTATATGTAGGAAAGTAATACGACAATACGCAAAGCAAATTGGTAGGCATGATTGCCACAAATGCATCATATATGCAGAATGCGAGCATGACTTTGTCAGATGCCCAGAATTATGGAAGGACATCAGCCTATGAGAAGAATCAGCGAAATGTACAAGCGTTCGGGCGGTACGAACTATGAACATCAATGCTTTGAATGCACGATGTTTAAAAACGCTAAAAGATGCAAATGCTTAAATTACGAACTGGATGCTGACTGGAATCCAAATTGGACAGCCTGCAAATTTTTTACAAAAGATGAAATAGAAGAAATACAAGGACAGATGAATATTTTTGATTTTGTGAAATGAGAGGTGAGCATATGGCAATTGTTACGATTGACGGAAAAGAAATTGACATCGAACAAATTGAACTGCCAGAAGAAATTATTAAAATCATAATTGAATGCTTAGGTTGACCACAAAAATATTGTAGTGTAAAATGTGTCGTAACATGATATGTGCGGCACATTTCTACACAAAGGAGGAATAGTCATGGAATGTGTTGCGTATTTGCGTGTATCAACAGAAAAACAGGCCGAAGAGGGAAATGGATTAGAAAGTCAGAAAAGAGATATTGAAAATTATTGCAGAAAAAATCAATTGATTATATCTGATTGGTACGAGGATGATGGCTTCACAGGTTCGAATATGAATCGTCCAGCATTGCAACGCTTAATTAATGATTGCTCAAAGAAAAAAATAAAATGTGTTGTAGCGTTTAAACTAGATCGATTATCAAGAAGCATGGTCGATGGAATATACTTAATTGAACGTGTATTCATACCTAATGGGGTGGATTTTAGATGCGTGCATGATAGTGTAAGTTACGACAGCCCAATGGAGCAAGCATACACTCAGATGATGGCAGTGTTTGCGCAACTTGACAAAAATACTATGCTGCTTAGAATGCGTGGCGGTATGCTGGAGAGAGTGAAACAGGGATATTGGATGGGAGGTGGCAACACCCCTTATTGCTATAGATATAGCAAAGAAGACGGAATCTTAGTTCCTATACCAGAACGCAAAGAAATGGCTTTGCGAGCTATGAATTTGTATATATCCGGTTATTCTGATATTCGAATACAGAAATTGATAGGCTTTAAAAGCGAGTTTGTTACACGACAGGTTCTTACCAGTCCTGTAAATATTGGCATGATTCCGTATAAAGGGAAACTATATAAGGGAAGACATGAACCAATTTTCGATATTAAAGTATTCGAATTAGCCCAGGAATTAAGAAAAACTCGTAAGCAAAGTAAAAGCTTCTGTGTTAATCACGAAAATCAGCTCTTGACGGGGCTGTGCTATTGCGGAGTGTGCGGATGCAAGATGAGATATCAGAAGTGGACTCATGGAAAGCATAAAATTTATTGCTATTCAAGGGATAACGGCATGTCATACTTACCAAATTACAATCCGAATTGCAGCAATTCGCTTGAGTGGGCAGAAGATATTGAAAAGCAGGTTGAAGATGAGATTTTAAAGATTTCCCTCAATTTATCATCGCATAAGCCAAAAGAAAGAGAAAGCTGTCTGGACATTTTAAGTAAACAACTCCAAAAAGAGAAAACGAAGCTAAAACGTCTGTATACTCTTTATGCCGAGGGAAATGATACAGTTCTGGAGATGATAAAAGAAACGGAATCCGGTATAGATGAATTAAAACTAAAAATACAGAACGAGATGAAGAGCCCGGATAACTCACAGAAGAAAGAATTTGTATACGATAATATAAAAAAGCTTGCCGATGTGTGGGAACACATTGACAAGCAAAACAAAAACCGTATATTAAAAACTATAATATCAAAAATAATTATAGTCAATGGAAATATTGAAATACAGTTGAAGAAATTTTAGCATAAACTATATGTCATAGGAACTGCATTATGTAAGTGCTAATAAGTGCCGCACATATCATGTTAACAAATAACAGGAGGGAAATGATGATCTCACAGGGAATTAGTCATACCGCATATGATGTAATGAGAGAATACATGATTATAGGAGCAGAACTGGACGGAAAATATCAGATACCGATGTTAGATAGATATACAGGGCATCCGGGCGAAGATACTGTGGATTTCAAGGATAGCTTCAGTCCGAAGATTAAGAATCACCGCAAGCTGACGGTGAATTTTTATATCCACGACTACGAATTTGAAAAAATTTGGAATAATCCAGACAGATACCTGGAACATTTAAAATGTTTCCATAGCGTAATCAGCCCCGACTTTTCTATGGCAGTGGGAGAGAATGGGATGCCATTTGCAATGAACATCTATCAGAAGTACCGTAATCATGCATTGTCTCATTATCTCAGCATGAACGGAATTAAAGTTATTCCGAACGTAAGCATACCGCCAGAGTATTGCTATGACTGGGCTTTTGATGGTGTGCCAAAAAGAAGCACCGTAGCATGTTGCACCAATGGAAGAATTAAATCCAGAGCATCCAGAGAAGAATTCTGTATAGGCTTTAAAGAAATGGAAAGGCGTATAGAGCCGCTGCGAGTTATCATTGTAGGGAAAATACCGCCTGAACTCAATACGGATGTGGAAATCATCAATTTCAAGACCAGAAGTCAGAAGATCAAGGACAAGGAGGGAAAGTATGGGGTATAGTACTGAAAACTCATTGAGAAAGAAATCGAAGACCAGAAAACAGGAAGAACGAGAACAGAGGATGAAAAGTGGAACCGCAATAAAGAAGAAAAGAAGCACTGGTAAAGTAGATTATCTAAATAAATTGAAATAGTTTTACATTTTCCACAGTCCCAGAATAGATGCTATAAAAATATTTGTACAAAATTACAAATAAATAAAAAATATAAAACGACCCGTATCCATGGAAAAATGATTTTTTTCGTTCAAAATCCATGCTTCGGGTCTTTTTGAATGTCTGTGAAAATTAGCACTCGTCAGGCTTCATAGTAAAGTGATGATGCATCAAGGAATATACCCACGGCAAAATATGCCGCCATCCGATACCAAAAAATCAAAAGCTAATTAGAATGTTAACCAATCAGAAGGCAAGGACACCAACGCATATATTATATTCAACGATGCGCACGATCATACTAGAAACATTGTAATTGATTACATAACTGCATCTAAAATCAATTCAAACGGCATAAGCCTATACTTTTATCAGGCGACAATATAAAACGGCTTAAAAGTCAAAATACAGCGTTACAGCACGAATGGGAATATATAAATATATCTAGCAAGCCCGTAAACGTGCCTAAAATCAATTTTACATTTATAGTCGATAAAATACACATGCAAGCATATAAACGGCTGTAAAACTCAAATAAACGCTTGCAAGAATAATAAACCGGCAAGAACTGCATGAACTGGACAGACTGCTAGAAAATCAGCATGTAAAAATGGTTCACAAATAAGACCGCCCGAAGCGATCCGGAATAGATACAGCCATATACCTGGACAGAATCCAAGCTGGCAGTTATCCATATTGACATATAACCATAATACGCCCGTTACATTTTGCCGTCAATCCTTTTGATTGATTGCGTAAAGCTTCATAAAAATGATTTTATAGCCGTATGCGGTAAAATGTACCATGAAGCAATTAAAAGCCGTTAAAAGGCAAATAAAAAGCATTGCAGCAAAAGTCTTGCACTGGTCATGAACCAACACCACCCGGAGAGGATACAAGACAGCAGAAAAAGAGCAGCGTTTTTACTGCTTTAAGTAATTTATATTTGCAATTCCTGGCAAATCCCGGAAGAACTCCGAAAAACCGTCAGTTATATTATACTGTCGGTCAGACGTCGGGATCATACGACCGCCTTTTATTTCCATGCAGGAAAGCTGTAAATATCCCGGCTTTTTTGTTGATCGGTGCAGAGCGTACCGCATCACAGACACCGCCCCATGTATTTCCGGTCACAACTGCTCTTTTAGTTCTCAACCATGCTTGTATTTCTTTTTCAGTTCTCCATGCATAGCTACTTACTCCAGCTTTAGAAGCAAAATATTGATAATCTCTGTTATTTTCTGCTTTTCTATATGACAAATAATATTTATCATGTGTTTTTGTGGAAAACATTTCTTTATTATCATTACATTCCCACAAATTAACAGTCGCAGTAAAATAAATCCCACCATTTGCGCAAGCCCCAGCATTTCCCCAAGTCCAAAAAGTATTACTTGACGTGCCTTTATATGCAAATTCAGATTCTTCATGATGGCTGAATGCACCACCTGAAGTACTTCCGCATAACTCATTATCGCAAATGTTCAAATGTACACCTGCATTCTCACAAAGTTCTATATTTTCCCCTCTCTTCATTGTCGCGGTTGCTTTTGGGAAATATTCCCCGTATTCGTTTGTGTACTCTACTACATCATATTTTTGAATAACGTTTACAGAGCGTGACCTTTCAATCATTTCGATAATGCGGTTGACTTTTTCCACATCTGATTCATTAAGCCCATAATAGCTGTCGAAAAGCTCGTTTTCTTTCTTTAATGTTTCAAGTGTATACTTTTTCATAGTTCATTTACCTCTCTTTTCATTTTTTTAAAGTCCGGCGGTTGCGTTGGGGCTACGGCTTGACCGCCGCCGGGAAAAAATTAATTTACGAAATCTTCAAGTTCTTGATCTGTCATTGATTCAACTTTTGTTCTGGCTTTAATCGGTGACCAATTACATTCTCCAATCAGATATGCAAATACGATTGTTTCTAAAATTGCTCTTTCTTCTTTTCCCATTCTTGTTTTCCTCCTGTTCTTGTGTTCCCTTCGTTGGTATTATAATAGCATAGTTTAATAATAATGTCAATAGCATAGTTTAATAAAATGTATAATTTTTAATGATATGTATTTTTGCATTCCATATAATAAGAAGAGAAAAAATAATATGTGAAAATCTGCTATATAATTGACGCATAGTTTAATAAGTGCTATAATTGTATAAAACAATAACAGGAGGGCTAACAAATGGCATTTAAAGAGAAAGAAAAAGAACTTTCTTATATTGCACAATATCAGAAAGATAACTATGATCGTATTACAGTAATGGCACCAAAGGGGACAAAAGAAGAAGTAAAAAAAGCTGCTGAACTCAAAGGCGTTAAAATGTCTGCTTTCGTCCTGGACTGCATCACAAAAGAGCTGGAAAGAATGAAAAAATAATAGAATAGTTTAATAAAGTACTTGACGCATAGTTTAATAAGTGCTATAATAAAGACAGTTAAAGAAAGTAACTAAAAACTTCACAGAGAAAAGGAGAAGGGAACATGAAAATTCAGGGAATCGGAGTTGTAAGCAAAAAAGAAGTGATGTCAATACTTACAAGAGAAGGTCAAGAAGCTGTTAAAACTGGAGAAATCACAGAAAAAGAACTTGGAGAAATGTATAAATTAGAACAAGTGAAAAGATCTTGCAAAATTGGAAGTTTTTCTGAAACTTTTCACAGCAATTACAACAGAATTCCGGACGGCTTAAAAGAAAAGCTCACGCCGCAGGAACTGGCGGAGCTGGTTGAAGCGTTTTATAAATGTTATGGAGACGGAAAAATGCAAAGTAAAAAGAGCTAAGCATACAAAGCTAGCTCTTTATACCTAAAATTATTATTTCAATCCGTGGTGCCCGGAATCGTTAGGCACTCCGCTTACAGAACATCCCTCTGTAAGTGACAATATTAATATAACACAAAATTAACGATTAAACAAGGGAGGATAAGAAAATGAAAATGTATAAATTCAGAGGCTTTGGAGAAAAAGACACGCAGCATTTTAACGAATTACTTAGAAAAATCGGTGAAAGAATCAACAACGACACCGAGATCATAGAAAAAGCGAAAGAAGCAAATAAGAAATATTTTCAGAAATTACAGGAAATTACGAGCAAACCAGAAAACGCAGAGTTTGCCGGGAACCAGGTTGAAAGATTGAACGACAGCACCGGTCGTTATATGTATATTAAAAACATTGAAGACATGGAAGAAAATAAAGTATATGATGCAGAGATAGACCTTCTTACGTGGTCATTTACATTATTAGAAATTTGATAAAAATAAGCCCTTGGAAAATTCCAGGGGCTTTTATAATGCTTATTTATGGCGGCTTTTAGGACAGGTGCAGAACTGCCGCCAAAGTCCTGACATAATTATTCATAGCACAATTAAAAGCAAAAGTCAACGATAATTTTTTGCTTGACTTTTAAAAACCGTTCTGCTATGCTCGATACAACGAAGCCGGCGGAACTCAGGAAGGGCAGGGCTGACAAAGCGGAGTCGTAACTGAATACGGAAAAAATTATAGCCAGATCATGCCGGATCAGATGCCGGAAGGTCTGGCTTTTTGTGTGCTCAAAATGCCCTATTATAATATTATATATATATTAATATTATGGATTATGAATATCTATAATTATAGTTATTCCCTGTCCCTTCCTAGATTCCAGAGGTTGAGTTGATTAATATAATATTGTATATAGTATATATAATATGCATAGATATAGTATATGGTGCTATATGAGATTGACTAAAAGTTTTAAATTAATAGTTGACAGAATAACAACTTGTATGTTAATACTGTTATTAGAGATACAGACCGAAAGCGAGAACGAACCGCTGGACGGCTGAACCGGTTAGCTACTGGACAACGAACCAGAGCCGACCGGCTTTTTTTATTTATAATGATTTAATAGATTAACGTTATAAAGCGAGGTGATACAGTGAAAGATTCAAATACTATAACAACAGCTCAAAATATAGAGGTATATGAAAACAAAATATGGTTATTGGTAGATGAGTATATAAACACTGTATTATGCATACATCAGGAAGATTATGACAGTATAGAAAAGTATAAGAAAGATGTAGCCAATAATCGTATTGATATGTTTTTTTATATTGCTGATCGTATTAAGAAACCAAGCAATAATGATATAGAACTATTAGACAGTATATTTAATATATATATACGTGTATGTGGTAGATATAGTATATCACCTACGTTGCAGATGTTTGGAATATTAGTTGGAATTAATAACATGACGTTTAGCGATTGGGCGAACGGAGACTACAGAACCGCCTCAACGCATGGCATAACGGTCAAAAAATGGAAAGAAACGTGCGGGGCTTTTGCACTGGATAAGCTACACAACCAGGACGGCACGAATGCCAACTTGATATTTGCTTGTAAAGTAGCTTACGGCATGGCGGAAACGGCACCAATTCCAGCAGGACAGCAGCAGGGCATACCACAGCAGACAGCGCAGCAGATCGCGGACAAGTACAAGGGCGTCTTAGAACTTCCAGAGATGGAAAAGCCGGAGCTATAACAATATGTTGTGTTCTCTGAGATTAGTGCACAATATATAGAAATGTTCAATGTTCTTTTAGGGTGTACTCATAATGCACACATGCGGAAACGTGAAAAGTTGTGCAATATGACGAAGAAAAGCACAGCAATTCTCCTCGGCTACTGCCGAAGGCATCCGAAAAGCAGCGTTAAGACCGGGACAACGGGAACCCATGGGGCAAAGGGTTGCCCGGTCAGCGTCACCAGGAACAGACCCGGGAGGGGGTATATATACAGACCCACATTGGCCTAGTGAGTACCCCAAGCTCCCGAAAAAACAAAAAATGCCCTTTTAATAACAACCCCTCAACATGGCAGAGATAGTGATTCGAACACGACAAGCCGTAAGCCTTAACGGTTTCTCTGCCAGATAAAAAGGCATAAAAAAAGAGAACCATCACGGCTCCCTTTTCAGATCGTCACTATTAAATTTTACGATAACGTCTGGGATTGCTTCAACGGCAATCTGGCATCCAAGAAAATCCAGAATTGCAATAAGTTCATTTGCAGAAAGCGTTTCTCTGGAAAACTTGTTTGCAAGTGCTTGTGGCGAAGTACCTAGATGCTCGGCCACTTGAACATTTGTTATTTTCTTCAGCTTCATAATTTGCTTAACTTTTTGAGATACCATAACAACACCTCCTAGCTACATAATAAACGCAAATGTTATAAAAATCAAATAAAATTCACTTAAGCGTGTATTTTACTATTGATATAACACACACTATGGTGTATAATTAAACCATAAAGAAACGGGGGCGTGTATATATGAAGATAGGATATGCAAGAGTATCAACAGTTGACCAGAACGAAGCAAGACAGATGGAAGCATTGAGAGAAGAGGGAGTTGATAGAATTTATATGGACAAGAAATCCGGCAAAGACTTCAACCGTCCTGAGTACCAGAAGATGATTTCAGAACTGCATAAAGGAGATGCGCTGGTAATCCATTCGATTGACCGTTTGGGAATAAATTATGAAGAAATTATCGACGAATGGAGAAAAATCACTAAAGAAATTGGCGCAGACATCATTGTGCAGGATATGCCACTACTTAATACTTGCCAAAGCAAAGACTTAACAGGCACATTAATTTCAGATATCGTGCTTCAGCTTCTTTCATATGTAGCGCAAAGAGAAAGGGAAAATATCCGTCAGCGTCAGAAAGAAGGTATTGCAATTGCAAAGGCTCAGGGCAAGTACAAAGGACGTGCAAAGAAAGAGATTGACAAAAAACTTTTTGAAGATACTAAAGCCAGATGGCAGAATGGTGAGATTACAAAAATTCAATTTGCTGAGATCATTGGAGTTTCCAGAGGAACATTATACAAAATCTTAGGGGAGGAAAAGGATGATTGATTTTACAAACAAGGCTATTACTACAAAAAGTGATTTAGAATCGGAACAGTTACTTAAAAAAGCTGTGGCACAAGGGTTTGGATTACCAAAAGGTGAAAAAGCTCTAATCACTAACAGATACTTTAGATTTATCGGAAGTCCATATAAGCAGATTTTAATTCCAACAACGATAAGCCATGCAGAATTTGACCAGGCTATTTCTTACACGGATTTGTTTGGTGATCCTGAAGCGGAATTAAGAAAAATTGTTGATTCAGCTACAAGATGGTGCAGAGCTTATGGATATGAGCATTTAAGCATATTTGCAAATGAGGGAATAGATAAATTTTCTGGCAAAGGACTTGCGAAAACTCCAGAAGGCATTATCCAGCGTGTTGATGTTGATGTGATGAAGCCAAGAAAGATTACTATTGCCGAGTTGGAAAAACAGCTTGGATGCCCGATTGAGATTGTTAGTTAAGGATACTGCTTATGAGAAATAATAATCTTGAAGGCGAATCCATCCGCATCCGGTTGCCGTATCAGCTAGAACGAAAACTCATAGCTGAGAAGAACCGAACCGGTAAAAGCGTGTCGCAGATCACAAGGGAAGCATTGGAACAATATTTCCGAAGAAGGTAGGTAAAAGACGATGCTTGAAAAATTTTTTAAAAAACAAAAAAGGCCTTCTGAATGCCATCCACTTGAAAAGCCTTTAGCTCATGATCGCTCGTGCGAGTATCATCACAAGAAAGCTGTTCTGGAGGACGGAAAACTGTATGATACGGAATCGGCAAAAAAGGTTTTTACGGACGAATCAAGCTTGGAATATATCTCGTTTGGAGTAAGCACGCAAAGGGTTTATTTCTTAACTCCAAATAAGCATTGGTTCTCAGCTGAAGAGAGAATCGAAACTGAAAGTGGAATAACTGATGTTGGAGAATGCCGTATACAGGTTACTAAAACAATTTTTGTGTATAGCAATCTTCGAATGGAAAAAACACACAGAGTCAAAGATCTGATCGGCAAAAACGATTATGAATTATACAAGAAATATTTTGGGGAGGTAGAGGAAGCATGAATAGAAACGAAAAAGTTTATTATGTGTACGTAGAAAATGGAAAAGCGGTTATTACAGAGGAAGCACCGGACTTCGATAAAGTTCACGATTACATGCTAGTGAAAGCAGATGGAATCGAGCTTTTTATGGGAGTACATAAGAAACAGGACGATTTAATGCTTCCAGATGAACCGATTGACGTGGCGTCCATGCTGATTAATGCAACGATAACTGTTGAACCTAGCAAATCCGGTACATTGTCACCATCGCATAATAAAGAACCGCAGACCTTTGCAAAGTACGACACAAATCAGCTTCAAGAGATTGCAGAACATCTTCTGACATATTGCAACGCACAAGAAAGGGGATGTGTAGATGCCTGTTGTGAAAATTATAAATCCGAGTCCGTATGATTGGAGAGGGACGCAGTGTTTTATTGATGGGAATAAAGTCCCAAGAGTAAAGTCTGTTGATTTCCATGTTGCTGTTGATGAAGTTCCAACATTTGCATTCGAGATGATGACAGCAACGGATATTGAAATGGAGTGCTTGGCACAAATTAGTTTCACTTCTCAATCAATTACTGATGCAATTTCAGTTTTAAGGCACGAACTGTTACAACACGGGGAAATTTACCACGGATTCAAAGCAAGCCTAAAATCGGCTTTAGAGTATTACAATTACTGCAGATTACCATTTGAGCCAGAAGACGATGTTGCGAGAAAAATTCTCGATTTCATGATTGGAGAGGAAAAATGAGATTACCATTAACGATTATTGCTGTAGCAATCAACATAATAGTGTTCATGCCGTTGACTGCATTCCTTATGACGCAAATTAACGAGCAGAAAATACCGATGCTTTCTACTTTCTTCTTTGCAGTGATGGAATTAGGACTCATCTTGAATACTATATTAATCTGCACAGCGAGATAAATAAAAAGACTAGAGGAGGATATAAACAATGAAATTTTCAGAAGCATTTAAACTCATGAAGCAGGGGGCTAAAGTAAAACTTCCGGGATGGGGTGGATTTTGGTATTGGGATGCAGAGAAAGAAACCATCATGATACAGTGTAGGCCTCAGGACAGTGATACCCAGGGTGATTTACTTGACATCAGAGAAACCCAAAGAGTTGAATATACCACTATGAATATGCAGTCTGACGAATGGATTATTGCAGATGGAACAAACTGCCCGGTACTTGGCGGTGAAGCAACATTCTCTTTTGGGGATGCAATCAAATATTTAAAACGAGGGCTTAAAGTGGCTCGTAAAGGTTGGAACGGGAAGAAACAGTATATTCAGCTTGCAACCGGAATTTCCTACAAAACAGCAGACGATAGAATTGTGAACTGTGAACATGACGCAATTGGAAATAAAGCAATTGCTTTTGTTGGAACATCCGGTGTACAGATGGGATGGCTTGCATCTCAGGCAGATATGTTGGCAGAAGATTGGATTTTTGCAGAATAAGAGGTAACTTATGCTTTTGGCATTTCCGATGCAGATTATCCTGTTCATTATCGAAGAACGGGTTAATCATATAAGCAATGCGAAAGGATGCGCTTGTCCGGTAGTGGAGCGGTACGCAAGCAAACGATCGAGACATCCGATTTAGCAAATATGACTCTACAAAAAAAGAGAACAACTTAGTTATTTAAATGCTGAATTCTCCACATAAGTTGTGTTGCAATTGTAGAGCATATAATAAAAATATTATCACACACTCAATTCTTTCTCCTACTTTTGTAATGGTGCGGAGTGGGAGAAAGATTCTAGGGCTATCGCCAAGTGGTAAGGCACAGCACTTTGACTGCTGCATTCGCGGGTTCGAATCCCACTAGCCCAGCTTGCTAGGTTGCGCATGTACCTGGCAATGGTTTATTTTACATAGACCCTCCGACAAAAACCCATCTAGCTCAACGGAGCTGATTAAAGGGGCTTCAAATGTCCCGGATGGGGATCCTCGTAAAAACGAGGTACTCTATTTTGCCATGACCTTTGTTGCGGCTGGTGGCAAAGAACCGCAACAGTAGAAGTAAATCGACTCAAAATCTGCAATCCGGGAGACTGCTTCTACTCAGGAAATTTAGTTCAGCGGTTAGAACGCCCGGCTCATAACCGGGAAGCCTTGAGTTCGAATCTCAGAATTTCCATTTCTTCCGTATGCTACCCATCCGTTTTATGGGCAGAAAAAACTTTCGGATGAGCGTATGTGAATCAGAATGAGCAAAGGTATGTAACGGCATAGGCTTGTGCTTGATCTGATTTCCCGTCCGATAAATGTTTCTTAGTTTCAATAAGCCATCACAAGCGCGCATTGATGACAAGGGAGTTTTCAAGAAGCATAATGTCAAAAGGCATAATAATATCCGAAACAACTCCGTGGGGCTGGCACGGCATAAAACAGTCTAGTGGAACGCATAACACGATAAATTACTTTGCTAACCCGGGGTGTCCGGGTTAAAGCAGGATAGAGAAGTGGCTTTCTTTCTGGTTTCCTTATCCAGAGACGGTGGTTCGAATCCGCCTCCTGCAATTAATCCGTCTATCGTTCAGCGGATTAAAACAAATTCTCAATACACCTTCTTTCTATGAATGTGGAACTCAACCCAATTGCTCTTTCATTGGAGTGATTGACCGTTATAGGCGGTACGGAATGTAGCTCAGTGGTAGAGCAATGGCATTGTAAGCTATGTGCCGCAGGTTCGAATCCTGCCTTTCCAATTCCAGTGAAGTGCTATCACTGGAAGTGTGAATTTATTCATTTTATACTTACCTTTCTATGAATGGTTTCCAGTACTCCACGTTGGGTGGCTAGTTACGGTTCAAGTCCGTGTACTGGAATTTTTGTTTAAGGAGATGGCTTATGGAAGAAAAAATTATTGTTGTACATGCAAATGGTACGCAACATACGAAGGTGTCTGCTGTAACGGGGACAGTGAACATTGTGCAGATTTTAGATGCCTTGATGATAGTTGTGAATGCTGGGAGGGTGTAAAGAATGAAAATTCATGAAGCGATACGTCTGAGAAATGTATACGGCGAAGAAACGACTCTTAATAACCTTGTAAGTCTAATACAAGGAAATAAAATTCACAGATGTCCGAAGTGCGGCGGAAGTGGAACTACTATCAAAAGAGTAAATCGTGCACAATACTGGGAATGTTGCGATGATTACAAAGAAATAGAAGTTACTTGCGATTTATGTAACGGTGAGGGATACACCGAGAAAATATACAAGCCTAAAATGGTACAGGATGGATGGGAATGCAAATAGCAGGCAAAGAAATCAAAGATGAATGTTCTAAGTGCGGAAATATTCTCGAATGCGAGTTGTTTCGACAAGGACATGGAATAAAACAGGAACGTGAGAATGTAGCAAAGATGATTGAGTGCCAGATGAAACATAGGGAGGAAAGAGAAAAGAATGATTAAAATTTTAGTTCCTGGAACATTAAAAAGAATAAATTGCGGAAAATGCGGAGCAGTGTTGCAGTACGATGAAAAAGAAGATGTTAAAGAAGAATGCATAGAAAAAATGTTTTCTACAAATATGCCATCTGGACGTGGACGTAAGCAGAAATATATCATATGCCCACAGTGCAAGAATAGAATAGTTACGTGGTCTACAAGATAGGAGAGAATGCCATGCTCAAGAAACTCTACAATCTATACATAAAACATAAGACAAAAAATCTCACGAGGATTCCATTGTTCACAATGACTTTTAACTGGCGAAAGTTTCAGAAAAGCGGAAAAGAAAACAGCTGTATGTTATATACCTTGCATCCAGACATTGCAAAAGATCAATTTCTAAAAGAAAAATTATCTGAATGCGTAGATTATATCCGGGATAACTATGACATGGAAATTTTTACAAAAATTTAGTGGGAGGAATTTTAGGTGAACGGTGTTGAAAACAAAAGAATTTTGGAATTGGAAAAGGAAAATAAAAGACTTGCAGCAAAAAACAAAGAACTCGAAGAAAAACTCAGAAAAGCCAATTCGACTGTTATGGCATATGCAAATGAGTTGCAAACCAGAGAAGTTATAAAACGCATTTGGGAAACGCAATCACCACTGATATCTTCTCAATCTGATACGGAGCACAGTAAACAATGATACAGTGATCAGCACTAGTCCGATTGAATTACAATCAATCAGCTTCAGACCGCATTGGACGTAATAGTTGACCGGTATGCAAATCTTAGAAAGATTCATGGGGTGAGTTGAGATGAGTGAAAAAGACACAGAAAACTTTATTGTTGGTGGAGGAGTTTTACAACGAAATTCTGACGGTTCTTTCACCGAGGTTGAATCTTTTAATATGAATATTGGAACGAACTCTTATGATAAAAAGAATCACAGGACACAGGTACAGCAAGAATTTGTCAAAGAAATTTCTGATTTTGCAAAATCATATCCGCACGAGTATATGAGAAAATGCTTAGAGCAATATCCGTATTGGGGAAACAAATACAATGGCTTTAATCGACAGAAAATTTAAGGAGATTTTTTAATGAGCATCAAATCAGCATTTGAATCAGAGGGAATAGACTTCTCTCAGGTAATGAACCCACCAGAGCCGTGGGATGGACGGGCATTAATAAAGAACATCAATGGTAAACTGTGGTATTGTTGCCCTTTTTGCGATAAGAAAGCACTTCTGATTAGCCCAGAGACAAAAATTCGGCATCTTAAATTGAAATGCAAGGGTAGTAACTGCAAGAAAGAGTTTGAGGTGAATGTATGAAAAAATATGGTGTAGTGAACTATCCAATTAAGATTATTGATGAAAAAATCATTAATGCACTAGCTGACATTGAAGTACATCATGAAGAAGGCAGACGGATTATTTGGGTAGAATGCGTCATGAATTACACTGATCTTCCGGAGGAATGCATTCTTGAAATTGGATATCTTAAAAGAAAATTCAAACTCATGCATATCGACTCAGCTACAACAGAATCTGGAATCTATAAACTTAAATTTATGTTTGAGCGAGTAGAAGATGTAAATGAAAAAGACGAGTGGTGGGATTCGCTTAGAAGTATTGTGAGGTGAACACATGAAAAAGGAGGGTATCGGATGCCAATAATCAAGTTAATAGACAGGACTACAGATATTTCGAAACTAAAAATGCACCAAATGAATTGGGATACTGTAATTAACGAAAAATCGTATTTTGTTGTTTTAATAGAAGATTATATACATACGATCGGTGGGAAATACGGAAATAACAATTTATGGGCTTATCCAAGAAGCGAAAAACCGAGTTGTGAGAATCTGGTTCAATTCGATGGAGAGCCTGTATGTTGGGGTATAAATTATGCACCTTATAATCATGCAAGATACAGACACGGTGAACTTGAAACAAGAACAATTGGAAACGTGTTTATAACCAGAAACGGTGAAAAATTCTGCGATGTAAGAGGCGGTATTGAACGTGCGAGGTGCATGATTAATGATTTTTTAGAACACCCAATGAATTTGAACGAAATTGATTTTGACAAAAATGTTATCGGAAGAAAAGTCTGGTGGCGTAGCGAACCGGCTGTCGTAGCAAGCTATATTTCGAGACAGGCGTGTGTCATGTTGAAGCCAGATGGAATACCACGATTTACAACCCCGGCAGAATTTGCAGACGAGGGATGCGACTATTATTGTGAAAGTGATGTAAAAGCAAATATTCTTGATAAGCATATTTGGTGGTTCAGAAAATGACAGGAGGATATGTTGAATGAAAAAGATACCAACATTATTTGAGCGAGAATATAAAGACCATAAGGTTGTAAAGGTTCTCCCAAAAGTGCATCCGGGCATGGAATGGGTACTTAAAGGAGAAGGGATTGCAACAGTCAAATACGATGGTTCTTGCTGTGCAGTAATTGACGGAGAATATTATAAAAGATATGACTGCAAGAAAGGCAAGATACCACCAGAGGGATTTATTCCTTGTTGCAAACCAGATTCCATTACAGGTCATTGGCCGGGATGGGTAAAGGTTGATGAGAATAATCCGTCTGATAAGTGGTTTTTGAAAGCGTATAGTCCGATAAAAGGAAATGTAACAATTTATCTAGCTAACGGAACATACGAAGCAATAGGAAAACATTTCTGCGGAAATCCGTACAATATGGATTACGATACACTTGTTAAACATGGCGACGAAATCGTTGAAGTTGAAAGAACATTTGAGGGAATCAAGAAATATCTTTCCGAACATAGAATAGAGGGATTAGTTTTTTGGAAAGACGGAATTCCACAATGTAAAATCAAACGTTCAGATTTCGGCTTTGAATGGCCGGTCAAGAAAGCGTGACCAAATGAACAAAATCAGAAAAATATGTTGGATAATTGCGAATTTTATAATATTCAAATGGGTAGCAGATTATTTGATAGTCACAATTCAAATGATGATTGAAAATCATTGGGGACTTTCAGCAGTTTCATTATTGTTTATGGCGGTATTTGCAGAATGGAAAGTAATTGAAAATATTTTTACGGAATTAAATAAATAAAACAGTCAGAGAGCCACATGAGAGCCAGACTAAATCCTAAGAAGAAAGGAGGTCTGGCTCTTTTTTTATGAGCAATTATACAGAAGGCTCGCTTGAATGGTATCGGGCAATTTTGAATCAAATCATTAATGGCAATATGACAGTCTATCAAAACCAAAAAGATTGCCTTGATTTGCTTCTGAATATGAATATTGACCTTCCTTTTAATGAGAATCCAGATGCACGGAATATGGCAATGAAAGTCAGCCGGTACGCTCATAATAAAGCCGCGAAGCAGGCAGCAGTTACAGGAAGTGGTTCATTTGACGATATTTACTGGCAATATTTGCTGTTGGAAGCACAGAACTATCAGGTTGACAGCGGACTCCTTTACCTTGAAAAGAACCGAATCCCGAAAGAACGATTCTACGAACCACGAAGAAATGTGTTCTTACAGCATAACATCATAGGCTCATTACAAGATTTGATGGATGATAAACTGGACATATTTGCATTAAGTGTACCGCCGGGTTGTGGCAAGAGTACTCTAGAAGATTTCTTTTTATCATTGGTAGGTGGATGGTTCCCGAATGACTTTAACCTGTCTTCGGCACACAGTAGCATTCTGACGCGTTCCCTTTATGATGGTGTTCTGGAAATTATCAATGATCCCGTGGAATACACGTGGCATGAGATATTCCCTAATGTAGAAATTCAAGGAACAAATGCAAAGGAAACTACAGTCAATCTCGAAAGAAACGGACGATTTAAGACATGGACATTTCGTTCTATTGATGGTTCTTTGACTGGTGCCACTAGATGCAATAGATTCCTTACTGCCGATGACCTTGTGTCTGGTATTGAAGAAGCTTTGAATAAGAACCGACTTGATACCTTATGGACAAAAGTGGTAAATGACTTGCGTTCCCGTAGACTTGAGGGATGCAAAGAGTTTTATATTGCCACCAGATGGTCAGTACATGATCCTATCGGAAAGCTGCAACAACTGTATGCCGGAAACCCACGGGCAAGGTTTATTGCAGTGCCAGCTCTTGATGAGAACGGCAAAAGTAATTTCTTATTTACGGTAAATGGATTCTCAGAGAAATATTTCAATGATGCTAAAGAATCCATGGATGAAATTTCTTACAACTGTCTTTATCAGCAACAGCCGGTAGAACGTGAGGGATTACTATTACCACCAGATAAATTAAAACGATTCTTTTTTAGTAAAGAAGACGTGCCGGATGAATGCGCGGATGAATACATCATCATTCCAGATAAAGATGCAGATGCAATATGGGCGGTATGCGATACCAAAGACAAAGGAACCGACTTTGAATCATTACCGATTGCATACCAATACGGAGATAAATTTTTCTTTCCTGATGTGGTGTTTGATGACACTACAGACTATGACATTTTGGATAGAAAGACAGCAGATATTTTGATAAGACATAACCCACATAAGATTCGCTTTGAATCAAATAATGTCGGAAACCGTGTGGCACACAATATCCAGAAAATGATTACCGGAAAGTGCCGAGCTGAAATTGAGACAAAACCAACGTCAGCAAATAAAGAAACAAAGATTCTTGTAAATTCGGACTATATAGCAAAACATTTTTATTTTCTGCATCCAAGTCAGTACAAAGCAAAGTCTGATTACGGATTGTTTATGGCTAATGTAACTACGTACACTACTAGGGCAAAAGTACTACATGATGACGGAATCGATTCCTTGGCTATGATGGCTGAGTACGTACAAAATCCATTAGGTGGTAAAGCAACGGCAATGCAGAATCCGTTCTGGGGAAGGAGATAGCATGGATATAAAGGAATATCTGAATCAAATTCAACGATACGAAAAAATTATAAATAACAAACTGGAAGAAATCGAACACTTAAAATTGCTTGCTACTAGCATTAGTGCTTCGACGTATGGCATTGAACGCGTTCAAACTTCTGGAAGCCAAGATAAAATAGGCGATACAATTGCAAAATTGGTGGATGCGCAGCGAGAACTAGCTGACAATGTGGTAGAGCTTATGGAGAAAAAACAGAAACTCATAGATATTATAGAGTCTGTAAAAAATTCCCAGTATTATGATTTTTTGTATAAACGATACGTAGAGGGAAAAAAGCTAACTGTCATTGCAGATGAAATGGAATACAATGAAGAATATATTAAACAATTCCACGGGAAAGCAGTAAATTACGTAAAAGAAATGATTAATTTCAAAAGTTAGCACCTTTTCTTACTGAATATAACTTTCCGATTATGTATAATATATGATGAAAATGTATGAAGCATCGGGTGAAAACTCGGTGCTTTTTTCATGTCTAAAAATAGGAGGTATAGGCAGTGGGAAGAAACAAAAGCAATTTTGTTGACCTATGCCAAGGCGATTTTGGCAGAAAAACTGCCTACGCTGGCGTAGCTCAAATTACTACCGAAAATGTTGTTCAAGTTCTATCTGATACGATTGGCACACATAATCGAAATAGAATGATGATTAATTATCTTTATCGGTACTACAAAGGCGACCAACCAATCTTATATCGAGAAAAGCTTGTGAGACCGGAAGTAAATAACAGAGTTGTCGAAAATCACGCTCTGGAAGTTGTCAAGTTTAAGGCAGGGCAAATATATGGAGAACCTATTCAGTATGTATGCAAAAAGAAAAAAGCAGATGAAAAGATAAATGAACAGGTTGATCTGCTAAATGATTATCTGGACGAAGCAAATGCGGATGCCCGAAATATTCAGCTTGGAATATACCAGAGTGCCGTAGGAACTGCGTATAAGGCAATTCTACGAGAAGACGATTGGACAAAAGGCAGTGATTTACCACCATTTAGAATTTTTATTCCGTATCCGGGAGATGTTTATATTGTTTATTCCAGAAACACAGGAAAAGCAATGCTATCTGTTCAAATACTGAAAGATGAAGAAAATCAGCAATATTACCTTTGCTATTCTTCGAATCAATATTTCAAGGTAAAGAATGGACAAGTAACTGTCAGCGGTATCAATGGTTTTGGCGGAATCCCAATTGTTGAATATCCGAACAACCACGACCGCTTATCTGATGTTGAAATTGCAATCACAGCGTTTGATGCAATAAATAAATATCAGTCAGATAGATTAAATGGCGTTGAGCAGTTTGTTCAGGCATTCATGAAATTCAAAAACTGTGAAGTTGACGAGAATGAATTTTTGAAAATGGTCAAGCTTGGAGCAATATCTGTAAAAGATGCTGGAAACGGTGTTCAGTCAGATGTTGACTTGATGACTGCGGAATTAAACCAGTCGGAGAGCCAAGTAGCTAAAGATGACATTTACAATAATATGCTGATTGTGGAAGCAATGCCAAATCGCCAGAGTAATACCGGCGGTGATACTGGTAATGCTGTATATTTGCGTAATGGATGGGATTTTGCAGAGCGAGATGCAAAACTTGTTGAAGCATTCACAAAAGAAGCCGAAAAAGCTTCTGTCAGAATTATTCTCAACATCATTCGCAAAACCTCCAATGATGTCAAGATTTCTACCAGAGATTTTGATGTCAAAATCACCAGAAACCCAACAGATAACATGCTTGTTAAAGCACAGGCACTTGATTATCTGTTCAAGAATAAAATTCATCCGCTTATTGCGTTAATTACTTGCGGATTATTTAGTGATCCGCAAAAAGTATATGAAATGAGCTTACCACATCTCGGGACTGTTTATCCTGAACTGGCAAACCCAGACGCAGAAGTGCAGAAAGCGCAAGAATTGATTAAAGATTTTAGTCAGAAATCAATTCAAAATCAATCAGCAACAATTTCTTCCACTGACGAAGAATAAACGTTTTTTACATTAATTATTTAAGGAATCTTGGGAAACTGAGATTCCTTTTTTAATACTCAAAAATATTGCAACAGCCCGTGAGCGCAAATCGGGCGCAGATCATGTGCGGAGCGAACCGTGTGAACAAAGCGTGTTGGTCTGGAAGAAAGGAGATTTCATGACAAGAGAACAGGCAAAACAGGTACTTATCGGTATGGGAATTGAGGAACCGTCTGATGAACAGGTGACCAAATACCTTGATTCCGTCACAGGAGAAGTAAAAAAGGAAAAAGACAAAAACACTTCCCTTAAAGAAAAAGCTGATAAGGCAGAAACGCTGCAAAAAGAACTGGATGAGCTGAAACAGCAGAATATGACTGATGCAGAAAAGCAGGAAGCCGAGCGCAAAAAGGAAAAAGAAGCAGTGGATAAAGAACTTGCCGATTTAAAAGCTGCGCTTGCTGAATCGAACAAAAAAGCTCTTACAAGTGAGATTACATCAGCGTTTGCCAATGCAGGTATTTCGACAGAAACATATGCAAGCGCTATTAAAGCCTTTGCATCTATGCCAGCAGACAAGTCCGAAGACGTAATGAATGAAGTTAAAGCTTTTGTTGATGTAATTTCCGCAGCAAATAAAACAGCTCTTGAGACAGCTAAAGCGGCTTGGGAAGAAGAAATGCTTAAAAGCACTCCAAATCCGGGCGGTGGAGCTGGCAAGAAGGAGGAAAAAGAAGAAAGTATTGGCGCTAAATATGCCAAAAAGTTTTCGGCACAGAATAATCCAGAAATAAAACCAGCAGATGATAATGCACCGGTTAATTTTTGATAAGAAAAGGAGATTAAATTATGGCTTTTATGAAAACTGAGCAGTATGAATCCACCCCTAATATCCTTGAATCTGAGGTTGGATTAGTACTCAAAACTTACACAGCAGAACAGACAAATGCTGAAACAGTTGGAACTAAGAAAATTATCAAAGCGGGTTCCGTGTATCCGACAAATGCAACAGGTGCTAAAGGCATCGTGTTTGAAGATGTTGATATGACAGATGATGCTAAGAGACCGATTTCTGTGATTGTTGCAGGGCGTGTTCTTGAAAAAAGACTCCCGGTAACAGTTGATGAAACTGCAAAAACTGAACTTGAGAAATCAGGAATCGTTTTTGTAACTACAGAAGACCCAGTATTTTAAGGAGGTATAAAAGATGCCATATAATGTTTTAGAATCCATTACAGCAAGAGATAGATATGATTTTTCGCAAAACTATGATGTGAAAACACCGAATATTCTCGGGACTATTTTCCCTGATGACAAAACCCAATATTGGGAAGCTGAATATTACAGACTGATGAGCGGTCAAAGACTTCCGGAAGTTGCTTTTGTTCACGCTCTCAATACAGAGGCAGAAATCGGCAGTAGACCGGGATTCGAGAAAGTTCTGACCGAAGAATTCTTTATTAAAAGAAAACTCAACCAGTCAGAAAGTTTACAGCAATCCATCAAAAGAGGCGTTCCTGACAATGAAGTCCTTACAAAATACGTTTTTGATGACGCTGCATTTCTGTTCGATGGAGTCGTTACAAGAGCAAATGCCATGAGAGGACAAGTTCTTGGAACTGGACTTCTGACAATTAAAGAAAACGACGTAGATTTAACCATTGACTATGGCGTTCCACACGAAGCAAAAGTAACTATGTCTGACTGGTCAAAACCGTCTGCTGATATCATGGGAGATATCGAAAACTTAGTGCGGATTGCAAAAGATAATGGATTTGTAGTAAACAAAGCACTCACTTCGCTTAAGATGCTTAATTACATGAGAAAAAATGAACCTATGCAAACAGCTGTGCATGGTGCAGCAAACAAACATCTACTGACAAAACAAGAACTTGCTAATCTGCTTATGCAGGAATACAGCATTACAGTTGATGTTTGTGATGATACATTCCGTTATAGAAAAGCAGATGGAACGCGTGGAACCGCAAGATATTTTAAAGAAAATGTTTTTACCCTTTATGAAGCTAACGCAGATGGTTCTTTTGGAACCGGACTCTGGGGACCGACACCAGAAGAAAATGAATACAGAGCGTTTGTTGAACAAGAAAATCGTTCCTTTGTTACTCTTTCCATGTGGGCTACACCAGATCCTGTAGCAGTATGGACAAAAGCATCTGGTATGTTCGTTCCGGTAGCACCGAAAGCTAATGGCGGTATCGTTATCGGTACAAAGGGGGAATAACCGGGCATAGTCTCAATAAGAACAGCCAATCACCGTATGTAGCAAGTGTTGAAGCTGAAGAACCAACACATAAATACACAGAAAGTGAGTTGTCTAATATGACTGTACCACAGTTAAGGCAGCTTGCAAGTGATAATGGCTATGCCCTGACAGCAACTAATAAGGCTGGTATCATTTCTGAGATATTAGTTCAGCAAGGGTAGGTGATTTTGGATGAACGAAGAGCTTATAAACGATTTGGTAAACTATCTGACCGATGATACAGAATCGCCTGAAATGATTTCTCTTGCCGTAAAACGGGCAATTCGTTCGTTCAAGAATAAGAGAAACTATCCTTCAAGTTATACAGATAAAAAAATAGATAGTGACATGGAAAAATGCTATGATTGCATATTTGATTTAGCCCTCTATTTTCTTGTGAAGCAGGGAGCTGAGTTTCAAGGATCACATTCTGAATCTTCTGTAAATAGAAGTTGGGAATCTGAAACCGAAATTTATATTAATCATGGTGTTTTTCCTTTTGCTGGAAGTTTCAGTTAAAAAAGATGGGATGGAACGCAATGTGTTTTTCCTCCCGGCACGTTGCAGGGTTGCTCGTTAAAGTAGGGAAAGAGCAAAAATCTTATAGGGAGTGAAAGAAAGGAAAAGCGATGGGATGTGAACATGAGTGCTTTAACAATCACCGCTTCGAAGAAATTGAAAAAAGTATTCATGATATGCAGGAAAAGCAGTCTGAAAGGAACAAGGAATTTTATGTGAGAATTAATAAACTCGAACAGCAGACTGCCCTGTATAGCAATGACTTAGATCATATCAAAGAAACAGTCGATGAGATGAACGACAATTTAAAAATCCTCATGGCAGTCCCTGGCAAACGTTATGATACCATTATTGTATGCGTTATAACGGCAGTCGTAGGAGCAGTTGTAGGATTTATGTTGAGCAGTGTATTTCCTATGTAACAAATCGATTCCACTTGTAAGGGAGGACGGTGGAGTTATATGAATTATGCGGATTTTTCAGAAGATGAAAGAAAATTTTACTTGCAAGAAGCAGGTTTTGATTCACGTGAAGAAAAATTATTTCGATTACGGGCTTATGGTGAAAAAACATTATGGGAAGCATCTGAATTAATGGGGTATAGTCCCAGAACCATAGACCGAATCAATAGAAAAATAAAAAAGAAAATTACCAAAGTTGCCCCGATGTATATTCGGGGCTTTTCTTTGTATAATGGCGGAAATGTGGCGAAATAGTGACGTTCAAATACAGAGTTCCTTCCTATATAATATAATCATAGGAGAAAACATAATGATTATATTAAGAAACCCTTACGAGGGTATATGGGAAAAGCATCGTTCTATAGATGATATAAATATGATTCTTGAATCCCGGACAGGAGGAACAGATTATGGCAGGTTATCCGTATTATCCGCAACAGCCAATGATGAGCAACTCTTACGGACAAATACAGCCGTATCAAGACAGGTTGGCACAATTACAGAATAACTATCAACAGGCAATGCCATATGGACAAATGCAGATGCAGCAGCCCGTACAACAAATGCAGCAAATGCCGATGCTTCAAGGACAGATGGTTGATGGGATTGATACTGTAAAAGCAAAGGACGTTGATATGTCTGGAAACCCTGTTTACTATCCAAAGACAGACGGAACAGAAATATATAAAAAGCAATTGCAGGCAGATGGAAAAAGCAGAATCTTTGTTTACCGGCTTGTAAATCCAGAAGAACAATATCCAAAGCAGGAAGAAAAACAGATTGATATTGAATCAATGTTTAATCAGCTTCGGAACGATGTTTGCTCTGAGATTTCTGGAATAAAAGATTTGCTACCGACACAAATGTCGGTCACAAATGATTCCCCAAGACAGCAGAACGGAGGTAAACAGAGATGACTTTCAATCCAAACGCTATGATGAAAAAGCAATTCGAGAAAATGATTTCTCAGAGGTTCGGAAGTGTTGACAACATGATGAACGACATGAGTAAATTTGCAGGAAATAATCCAACATTGAAGAATGCGTTGGATTTATACAAAAAAGGTGATACTGACCAGTTACATCAAATACAGCAAAATGTATTTAATGAAAAGCACTTATCACCAGACGGAATTATCCAGAAATTCCTTGGATTATAACATTTCCCCATAATTGGGTGATTAAAAATCGCTACAATTTGGGATGACAGCCGCGGATGTCTCCTATTGTAAATAATATTTAAGGAGACTAAAAACATGATGAATGGTTCTAATTACAGTCTTAGCGACATTGCTGCCGCTACAGGCTCTAATAACCGTGCCAATGACATGTGGGGCGGCGATGGTTTTTCACTTATCTGGCTCGTACTGATCTTCGCAATCTTCGGATGGGGAGGTTTCGGCGGCTGGGGCGGTGGCTTCGGTGGTAATGGTGGAAACGGTGCAAATAGTGCAGGATTCCAAGGATGGGCAACCCGTTCAGATATTAGCGAGAGTTTTGCTCTTAATGATATTCAGAACGGTATCAGAGGCATTCAGCAGGGTATCTGCGATAGCACATATGCTCTCAACAATACCATGCAGAGTGGTTTCAATGGTGTGAATGTTGGAATGCTTCAGGGCTTCAATGGCGTTCAGCAGGCAATCAACGCTGATACAGTGGCTAATATGCAGAACACCAACGCTTTACAGTCTCAGTTAGCAAATTGCTGCTGTGAAACAAGGGAAGCTATCCAGGGTATCAACTACAACCTGGCAACCAACACTTGTGCTCTCCAGAACACAATGAACAACAACACCAGAGACCTTCTGGAAAATCAGAACAGCAACACAAGAGCAATCCTTGATTTCTTGACGAATGATAAGATTGCAACATTACAGGCAGAAAATTCTGACCTGAAACGTGCTGCATCTCAGGATCGTCAGTCTGCGCTGATTGTAACTGAGATGAATGCACAGACGCAGCGATTAATCAATTCAATCAATCCATCCCCGATTCCTGCATTTCAGGTACCGGCTCCGTATGCATACGCAGGATGCAACGGATATGGAAACAGTTGCTGCTAAGTAACTCACCCTTAGAGGTTGACTAATTCTAAGAGGTGGGTTGCGGCTCACCTCTTATTTTGATTGAGAGGTAGAAATATGAGTTGTAAAAATGTTTGTAAGCTCTGCAACCATCTTGTGATAAGCCAGTCTGTCGCATTCACTGGTGGGAATCTTGTGGTTACACTCCCGGCAGGCAGTTATTCCAATGGAGAAAAGTATTGCATTGTGATCGCACAAAGTATACCAACAACCACTACAATTAATGCCCCGGTAATGATTCAGATAGGAACAGGAACAACTTTGTATCCGCTAGAGAATCGTTGCTGTGCACAGGTTACAGCTTGTGGCGTAAGAACCAGAACAAAATATGCAACCAGAGTAGCTACGAGTGCAACTGGTGGAGTATTCAAGATGCTAGGAAACCCGGCTTGTAGTCCGAGCAACAATTTGACATCAATTAACGGTACAGCCCCAACAACAGACACACCTGTTACACAGGCTGTTAGAAAGGGGGCACTGTAATGCATAAAGTTGCAATGGAAATGGGAAAATGGGCTATGGAAAAAGCCAAAACACATGGCTTTGATAATCTTAGCGCTCAAGACTGGGACGATTTGAAAGACTGCATGGAAGCTGTAAAGTGTGCGATTTGTGCAGATAAAGATCACAGAATTGTAGAAGCTATGGACGAATGTGAACAGGAAGAGAAATATCTTGGACGCATGGGATATGACAGATATCGTTACGCAAACGGCAGATTTGCACCAAAAGGCAGAGGAAGCCGTATGGGATACAAGCCGTATCTGTACATGGAAGATGATGACTGGATAGAAGAGTATTTGAACAATCCAGAGTTTGAACGTAATATGTACCGCATGGGTTATCATCCAGACCGTAGTGATATGAGGATGGATGGAATGAACCATAAACAGTCCAGATATGGCGAAAGCTATGACAGATACAGCGAGAATCGCAGACATTACCATGATTCCAATGATACAGAATCTAAGAGAAAAATGGATGATTCCATGAAAGAGTATACATCTGACATTATCCGTAATCTTACAGAGATGTGGTCAGATGCAGACGCGACTCTTAGGCAGTCGATGAAAACTGACCTGACCCGTCTGATACAGCAGATGAATTAACAAATAAGAATTAAATTTTGCCCTTGTTACAGAAATGTAGCAGGGGCTTTTTAGTTGAGAAAAGGATGGTGATAAACCATGCTAAGACAATTTTATATGAACGGGGACTTATGGAAAGTTCGCTTTGTTTCGCCCCATGATAGTGTTCTGATTGACCGTACAGGGCAGAGAACACTTGGAGTATCGGATTATTCCACCCATATTATTTCAATTGCAAATAATCTGCATGGGGAACTTCTGAACCGTGTGTTTATCCATGAGTTAGGGCATTGCGTGATGTTCAGTTATGGTTTATTGCCAGAACTTCACCGCATGGTCAAGAAACGATACTGGATGGACGCAGAGGAATTTGTATGCAATATTCTGGCAGACTATGGACAATTTGTTATTGGCACAGCCAGAGATATTTTAGGAAACCAGTTCACATATGTGGCTCCTGTTGGGGCAGAAAGGATGATTGCATAGATGGCAAAAGCAGAAAACACAGTTATTTTCGACGGCATCAAGTATAATCCTGGCGACGAATTGCCGGATTTAGGCAGTTGGGTATGTACAGGGGCAAAAGGCATGGTTCGTGATTATGAAGGCCTGTCAAAGGACGTATCAAAGCTCCCACATTATGTACAGAGCGGTTCTTCGGCGTTGTGCCTTGATACTTCTGAATTATACGAATATCACAAACCTACCGACAAATGGTACAAACTGTAAAGGAGAAACGCATGGCATTAACAGCAAAAAAAGTATATGCAATTTTAAAACGCCAGATTTCTGATATGGAAGCAAAGTTAAACAGCCCTGTAAGGTATAGAGGTACAGTTGAAACCGCTGATTTGCTTCCATTAAATCCGGATATCGGAGATATGTACAATATCGAGTCTAAATCTATTTACGGCGAAGCAGGAATGAACGTGGCGTGGAATGGGGTAGTATGGGATACTATGGGCGCCCCGATTGATATGTCTTTGTATTTGACAAAAGAAGGAGCAGATACCACAATACAAAACATGGTAAATGAATACCTTGAAAAGAATCCGGTCAAGCCCGGAGCCACCGCAGAACAGGCACAGCAGATCGAGCAGAATAAGGTGGACGTTGCTTCACTGAAACAGGAAACTGGTTCGCTAAAGGAAGATATATCCAACAAAATCACCAAATTCTACGCCAGTAATCAAGGGGAGACGCATCTGGCAGATTCGGACAATGGAAAGATTCAAGATATGATGATATATGGCAAATCATCACAGGATGGAACACCCTCACCCGAAAATCCAGTTGAGATTAAGAGTGTGGTGAATCCAACAATAAAACTGCTTGGAAGCAATATTTTAAAAATAATGGACTGTGAATATCAACAGAATGGACTGACCGTTACTGTAAGCAACGGGGTTGTAAAATTAAAAGGAACAGCTAATACTTACCAGGTTATTTCTTTAACACCAAATTCCAAAATGTTTTTTAAAGAAGGAACTGAAATTATATTTTCTCCAAATAGAACAAAAGGCATAGAAAGTCAAAATAATTGTTACTTGGATTTTTCCAACAATAATACCGTAGGTTTTTCAATTCAGAGCAATAATATCAATACCCCTTATATCATTAAAAAAAGAGATAGTGAGTATGGGTTTGCTTTATTTTTTAGATGTTCAGCAGGAGTTGATTACGATGAAATATGGAAGCCACAACTCTTAATCGGTAAAACAATTATTCCGTTTAAGCCATACACTGAACAAACCATTACATTGCCAATAACATTAAATGCAATCCCTGTTTCAAGTGGTGGCAACGTCACAATCGACGGACAGCAGTATATTGCGGATTATGTGGATGTGGAACGTGGGAAATTAGTGAAATATTTATATGCAGGGAAATTAGGCGATTTACAATATACGGTAAAACTTGCAAAAGATCCTAAATGGTATGATGCGTCGATCTCTAACAGTTTTGAAATGGTAAGTTTGAAGTATAAAGACACTACATTTAATAACGGTTCACTGAGCACTGGCTTTTGCAACAAAGCAGAGACATATAATTATATTGGTTTTTATGGAAAGAATATTGAATGTGGAGTATTGAATGATCAAAATTACATTATAGTAAACTTACCGATATCATTAGGCATTAATACAACTGATCTGTTTATGGAATGGATCAAGGAGTGCTATATTATCAAAGAGTTTAATACTCCAATTGAAAGCAATCTCACTGCCGAAGAAATCAGCGCATTCAAATCACTTGCCACATATTATCCAACTACAAACATCAGTGTTAATAGCGAACAGCTTGACGGATATACAGTATTTAACTATCCAATTAGCATGGTTAATGGATGGAACTATGTAAAACAGCAGTTAAACGACAACCGAGATTACATCTACGATATGGACTTACAATCAGCAGAAGCCTATGTAAACAGCGAATATGCAGTAGCATTAACAGAATTGGAGGTATGATATATGTTATATAGAACATTATTAAAACTTAAAAAAAGAAACGGACTGACAGATGATTTGAAAAATAAGATTGATATTTTCTTCGCAACGGGCAGGATTACAGAGGAACAGTACAATGAGCTGATGGATATTAATAAGGAAGAAGAACCGAAAGTGGAAACTAATTAACTAAAGAGGACTTTAGTGAACCAGTAAAAATCCAAAACACGTACCACAACTTTTATCGAAAGAGGTGATATACTATGCTTAGTCCAGAATATTTACGCCGGATAACAGAGGGCAGTGAACAAATTGCAGAAGAACTGCATCAGTATATCATCTCTGAGATCGTGTCACGGATGATGACAAGAATCGGCAGGGGTGAGGACTATATTCTGACCAATGCCGATGCGTGGAGAATCAGAACGCTACAGGAATCCGGTGAGTTACTAGAGGACATTCTGGCAGAATTATCCAGATACACCAAACGCGAACAGCAGGAACTGCTTGAAGCGTTTGAAGATGCCGGAATCACAGCAATGGATTACGATGACAAGATATACAAGGCGGCAGGATTAAGCCCTGTACCGCTTGAACAGTCTCCAGCTATGATAAGGCTCATGGAGCGGAATATGCTTGCAACCATGGGCGAGTGGAAGAACTTCACGCGAACAACCGCAAGTGCCGCTCAGAGGCTCTATATCGAGCAATGCGACCTTGCATATAACCATGTGATGACTGGGGCGGTTGGGTATACACAAGCCATTAAAGAGGCAGTTAATAATGTTGTGAGTGATGGTGTTACTGTCACGTATCCATCTGGCAGAAAAGACACGATTGAAACAGCAGTTGCACGTTCTGTCAGAACTGGCGTGGCTCAGGCTACGGGAGATATATCCCTAAAACGCATGGAAGAAATGGACTGGGATTTAGTTCTGGTCAGTGCCCACACGGGAGCCAGAACAGGTGATGGCGGTCAGAATCCCGGAAATCACGCATGGTGGCAAGGAAAGATATACTCTCGTTCTGGCAAGAGCAAGAAATTTCCGCCGTTCTCATTGACCGGATATGGAACAGCAAGTGGACTGTCAGGAGTCAACTGCCGGCATAGTTTTGGAGCCAGTGACGGGGAATTTAATTCTTATGCAGAATTATCAGCACAGGATAAAGCTGACAAAGGCAAGCAGTACGAAAAGGAACAACGACAGCGTACTTACGAGCGAAGAATCCGCAAGACGAAGCGTGAAGTCCTTGGACTGCAAGCAGGAGTCGATAATGCACCGAATGAAAAGGCGAAATTCGCACTCCAACAAGACCTTGACCGGAAGTCTTATCTTTTACAGAAACAAAATGCTGCGTATAAGGACTACTGCAAGCAGAACGACCTGAGGGAACTGCAAGACCGGCTCATGATAGCGAAGTGGAACCGTCAGAACGCCGCTAAAGCCAGAGGAGCAGCGAAGAGGTATAAAACAGCAAAGGGGATTGACTGATGGATAGATGGGAATATTTCAATCCGAATCCTGCCGGGAATCGAGTCGGAGATTGCGCTGTCCGGGCAATATGTAAAGCAACCGGTTTCGACTGGGAAACGGTATTCACCGGACTGATGGTGCAGGCGTGCGCTTTGTCAGATATGCCATCGGCTAATTACGTTTGGGGCGCGTATCTCTATAAGCATGGATACAGACGCAAACTGGTTGAACAGTCAGAGCGATACATCTATACAGTCAACGACTTTTGTGCAGACCATCCGACAGGTACATACATTCTCTGCATAGACGGTCATGTAGTGACAGTACAAGACGGCAAATATTTCGATACATGGGATAGTGGTAATGAGGTCCCGGTATATTACTGGGAAAGGAGCTTATAAAAATGAGCATACAGGAATTTATCCAATTTTTTCTTTCAATTTGTGGAGGAATATCAATTGTTGGAGGGGCAGCAGCTGCTATTTTTAAATGGATTGCTCCGGCGTTTCGGCTTAATAAGCGAGTAGAGACGCTAGAAGAACATGACAAGCGAGATTATGAAAGCCTTCGGAGAATCGCAGAACGTGATTCATTAATTCTGGAAGTGCTGTCGACCATGTTGGACAGTCAGATTAGCGGGAATAATGTCGAGGAATTAAAAAAAACAAAACAGAAGCTCACGGAGTATCTTGCACAGAATCAACGTTAATTGCATTAATAAGGGTATGCTCATGAAATTATATGTGTTCACAAAGAAAGATATAGACAGATTCTTGGTGGAGTGTAATTTTACACCGGATGAGGAAAGATTGTTCCGGTTGAGATGTCAAGAATACACTCTTGAATACTGTGCTGAGCAGATGAATGTGAGCATATCTACGGCGAAACGATTAAGTCGCCGGGTAAATAATAAAATAATCAAAGTGTGTTGATACTTTTCAGATACTTATATGGGTCTTAGACGAACTGTCTAAGGCTCTTTTTTTATGTAAAAATAGTCATAGAAAGTCATAGAATAAGTCATAGGAGGTGTACGAGATGGCATTATATAACAATCCTTATCAATATAGTTTTGGCGTTCCGGGACAGATGAATCAGTTCCAGCAACAGCCTGTCCAGATGCCGGCTCAAGCAGTACAGCAACCACAGCAGAATAATAGCGGTATCCTGTGGGTATCTGGTGAAGTCGGTGCAAAATCCTATCTGGTAGCGCCCGGGACAAGTGTTTTACTAATGGATTCAGAATCAGAGAAATTTTATATAAAATCCACAGACGTTTCCGGTATGCCACAGCCATTACGGACGTTTGAGTATCACGAGGTAGGCACTCAGATGCCACCTAAACAGCCTGTTCAAAACATGGACAATAAATATGTCACCAGACAGGAATATGACGATTTAAAGGGTAAATACGAAGCTATCATAAACCGATTAAATTCTTTTTCTGAACCTGTTAGGGTCAATACTGCACAGGAATCAGCAGTCAAGGGAGGAAATGCAGATGAGTAATCCATTATTTAACGCCCTCGGCGGTGGGATGCCGCAGGGAAATGGGCCAATGCAGATGATACAGCAGTTTATGCAGTTTAAGCAGAATTTTAAGGGAGACCCAAAGGAAGAAGTCCAGAAGATGTTACAGTCCGGTAAGATTTCCCAACAGCAACTTAATCAGGTTCAGCAGATGGCAGGACAATTTCAACACATGTTGAAAGGAATGAAATAGTACATTACAATCTGGCCAGATTGATGTAAATACACAAAAAGGAGATTATATTATGGATGGAAATTATAGCTTAGCAGATATTGCCGCTGCTACTGGAAACGGTAGAAATAATGACGGCATGTTTGGTGGAGATGGTAGCTGGTGGATTATTGTTTTGTTCATCTTTGCTTTCTTCGGATGGGGAAACAACGGTTGGGGCAATAATGGCAATGGCGGCGGATATGCAGCCACAGCAGCTACTCAGGCAGATATTCAGAGAGGATTTGACAATTCCGCTGTGATTAGCAAGCTTGACGGAATCAACAACGGTCTCTGTGACGGATTCTATGCAGTGAACAATGGTATGCTTACTGGATTCAACGGAATCAACACAAACATCATGCAGACTGGTTTTGGCATCCAGCAGGCCATTAATGCTGACACTGTAGCCAATATGCAAAACACCAACGCATTACAGGCACAGCTTGCAAACTGTTGTTGTGAGACCCGGGAAGCTATCCAGGGTGTTAACTACAATATGGCGCAGAACACCTGTGCATTGCAGAACACCATGAACAGCAACACAAGAGACATTATCGACAGCCAGAACGCTGGGACAAGAGCAATTCTTGATTACCTGTGCAATGAAAAGATTTCTTCTCTTCAGGCTGAAAACAATGACCTTAGACGCGCCGCTTCTCAGGATCGTCAGAGTGCATTACTCACAACTGCAATGGCTTCTCAGACACAGCAGCTTATTAATGCAATCAATCCGTCACCGATTCCGGCATATCAGGTTCCTAATCCGAACTATTACGGATGCGGATGTAACACCGGATGCAATTGCTGATAACTTCATATCGAGAGTATCTTTCGATTGATTCGAATGTCGGCTTATGCCGTATTACGACAGAGGCAGTTCTTATGCCAGACGAGGCGAACATTATGTCAGAGGGCATTACAGCCGTTCTGACGGACGAGATGCTTATGACGACTATATGGCGCAGAAGCAAAGCTATCGTTCCGGCAAGTCTGAAGACTGTAAGAGGAAGATGCTTGCCGCCCTGGAAGAACATCTGGACGAACTCACTACAGAAATGAGCGATATGTCCAAGGATGCAGAGTGCCGGGAGGAACGCGATCTTGTTAAAAGATACGTGGAAAAGCTCCGGGATATGCTCTAATTGACTAAAACATGTACCACAACTTTTTCGAGGTTCTGTGGTACAATGTATTCATGAGGAAGATTCGTAAGTGGTTGTAGCCACTTGACATAGACATTTTTTTATTGATTTCTCCTTTCTCGGGTGCGTGTCCTTAATAGAAAATGCAGTGGCCGGATTGCCACATAAGAAGCATGAGGTTGAAAAGCGGATGCAATTTCCGACACGTACCATTGCCGTTAGTGCA
>ERZ1035027.207-NODE-207-length-37297-cov-7.895736_pt1 | contig 37297 bp, 30 predicted proteins | sample MGYA00520604_ERZ1035027 | MGnify/ENA primary metagenome ERZ1035027 (study PRJEB33766, sample SAMN09781743) | gut metagenome | biome: gut microbiome | host: Homo sapiens | place: Madagascar | study: EMG produced TPA metagenomics assembly of the PRJNA485056 data set...
TGGGGCTGCGCGGGCGCAGGCGCTGCCGCATCCAGGTCGTCGAGCATGGTGCGCGCCTCCTTGAACTGGCGCGCCAGCTCCTCCATGGGGTCGCGCCGCTCCTGCTGCGCGCGCACCGACCCCTCGGTGATGGCCATGGCGCACGCCACCGCATCGGTGTGCGTATACGACAGCGAAAGCGGCAGCTCGCGCACGCCGAGCGCCTGCGCCACCTGCTTGGCACGGCCGGTGAGCACGGCGTACGGGCGACCCTTCGACGTTCGGCGCACTTCCACATCGCGCGCACCGATGCCCTGGGAAAAGCCCGTGCCCAACGCCTTGAGCACCGCCTCCTTCGCCGCGAAGCGCGTGGCGTAATGGACGGCCGGCTGCGCGGTGGCGTCGCAATAGCGGCACTCCTCGGCGCTGAACACCTTGCGCGCGAACGCGGGGGACCGCTTGAGGATCTTGCGCATACGCTCGATCTCCACGATGTCCACGCCCAGGCCCACGGCCCCCTCAACGGCACCGAACGCGGCTTCCACCTGCGACGATGCGCTGTCCTGCCGGCCCTCGCCCGCTACTTTCGCGTCCTCGACCACAAGCGACCTCCCTGTAAAGCAAGCGGGCGCCCGAACGGCGCCCGCACCAACGTTGCCCTTATTGTACGCGAACCTACTCCACCGTCACGCTTTTCGCCAGATTGCGCGGCTGATCGACATCGCAGCCACGGGCCACGGCGATGGCGCGCGCGAGCAGCTGCAGCGGCACGCTGGCCGTGATGGCCGAGAACGCGTCGCGCACCTTCGGGATGTAGATGACGTGATCGGCGTGCTTGCGAATCTCCTCGTCGCCCTCGGTGGCGATGGCCACCACCATGGCGCCGCGCGCCTTGCTCTCCTGCAGGTTGGACACCAGCTTGTCGTAGACGGGGCTTTTCGTCGCCACGGCGATGACCGGGAAGCCCTCGTCGATCAGCGCGATGGGGCCGTGCTTCATCTCGCCGGCCGGGTAGGACTCGGCGTGCAGGTAGCTGATTTCCTTGAGCTTGAGGGCGCCCTCGCGGCTGACCGCCGCGCCCATGCCGCGGCCCACGAACAGCGCGCTACGGGCGTCCTTGCACGCCTGCGCCGCCTCCTCGACCGCCGGGCCGCACTCGGCCAGGATGCGCTCGACCTGCTCGGCGGTGTCGGCGAGCTCGCGGAACAGCAGGCGGATCTGGTTCATCTTCAACTTGCCCTTGACCTGCGCCAACAACATGGCAAGCAACGTGAGCGAGACCACTTGGCCCAGGAAAGACTTCGTGGAGGCCACGGCGATCTCCTTGTTGGCCTTCGTGTAGATGACGCCGTCGGACTCGCGCGCCACGGGGCTTCCCACCACGTTGGTGATGCCGAACACGCGCGCGCCCTTCACGCGGGCGTCGCGGATGGCCGCCAGCGTGTCGGCCGTTTCGCCGGACTGGGAAACCGCCACCACGAGCGTGGTGGGCGTGATGATGGGGTTACGGTAACGGAACTCGCTTGCGACCTCGCACTCGCAGGGGATGCGCGCCCAGCCCTCGATGAGGTTCTTCGCGATGAGCCCGGCATGGTAGCTGGTGCCGCACGCGATGATGTAGACGCGGTCGATGAGATTGAGCTCCTCCACGGAAAGGTCCAGCTCATCGATGGAAAGGGCGCCGCCCACCAGACGGCCCGCCAACGTGTCGCGGATGACGCGCGGCTGCTCGTGGATCTCCTTGAGCATGAAGTCGGGGTATCCGCCCTTCTCGGCCACGTCGAGGTTCCAGTCAACGTGCGTGACCCTGGGATCTTCGATGACCTGGCCGGCGGCGGTGTAGTACGTCACGCCCTCGGACGTGAGCTTGGCCAGCTCGCCGTCGTTCATGACCACCACGTCGCGCGTGGCGTCGATCATGGCGATGATGTCGCTGGCAACATAGGCGCCCTCGGCACCCTGGCCCACCACCAGCGGGGAATCCTTGCGCGTGGCCACGATGGTACCCGGCTCGTCGGCGGACACGACGGCCAGCGCGTACGCGCCCACCAGGCGCTCGCATGCGGAACGGACGGCGGACAGCAGGTCGGGCGCGCCATCGCGCAGCGCCTGCTCGATCAGATGCGGCACAACCTCGGTATCGGTGTCGCTGGTGAAGGAATGCCCCGCCGCCTGCAGTTCCTCGCGCAGGTCGGCGAAGTTCTCGATGATGCCGTTGTGCACCACGGCGATGCGGCCGTCGCAGCTGGTGTGCGGATGGGCGTTGGCCTCGCTCGGGCGGCCGTGCGTGGCCCATCGCGTGTGGCCGATGCCGCACGTGCCCTCGAAGTCGAAGTGCCCCAGCGTATGGGCCAAGCTGGAAACCTTGCCCTTGCGGTGCACCACCTCAAGCTTGCCATCCTGGTAGATGGCCACTCCGGCGCTGTCGTAGCCGCGATACTCAAGGCGCGACAGGCCCTCGATTAGGATGCCCTGCGCCGGGCGCGTGCCCGTGAAACCGACGATTCCGCACATGCGATTGCTCCTCACAGGTAGGTTGCGGCCCGAAGACACCGCACGGCGGGCGCGAACGCTCAAAGCCGAGCTGCCTGATCGGGCTTTTCATCGCGTACATGGTAGGGCAGCGTCCGGCGCGCGCGCCAAGGCTGCAGACAATCTCTAGCGCGCACGCCGTTCGCCCCGCGCACGATGCCGCTCGCAGCAAGCAGGGCCCCTACACTTCGGCGATCACCTCGACTTCGACCAGGGCGCCCTTGGGAAGCTTTGCCACGCCCACGGCGGAGCGGGCCGGGCGGGCATCGCCGAAGGACTTGGCGTACTCGGCGTTGAACGCAGCGAAGTCGTCGATGTCGTCCAGGAAGCACGTGGCCTTCAGCACGTGGCCGAAGTCGGTGCCGGCCTCGGCCAGGATGGCGGCCACGTTCTTCATGACCTGCGCCGTCTGCTCCTCGATGGTGGCGCCGACAAGCTCGCCGGTCTCCGGAGACAGCGCGATCTGGCCGCTGGCGAACAGCAGGTTGCCACAGATGCGACCCTGCACGTAGGGGCCGATGGCCGCGGGGGCGTTCGGGGTGGCGATGACCTTCATGATGGTCTTCCTTTCCGGGGCGTTGCGCCCCAACATGCGCGCTTGCGCGCGAAACGGCAGCGCTTCACACGCTCCGCCCCCCAAGCTGGCACATGGGGACGTAGCATTAACTGTCCGGATACCGGGCAGCGCCTCTCGTACCTTGCACCAGGCCTTAAACCTAGGCAAAGCGTCGAATTTTGTCGCGCTGATATGGAACCTCCCCATTGTAGCGCCTGCAAGGCTATGATGTTCACCGACACTAGATCGCCGCGAACCGAAAACAAAAGGGGTGAAACTATGCTGACGCTGGACGCATTCGAAGAAGCCGCAGCCAAAGTCAAGGAAGTTACACAGGAGACGAAGCTTATTGAAAGCCCCTACTTCAGCGAGATTTCCCGCAACCGCGTGTTCTTCAAGCCCGAGAACATGCAGCGCACCGGCGCATACAAGGTGCGCGGCGCCTACTATAAGATCAGCACGCTGACCGACGAGGAGCGTGCGCACGGCCTGATCACCGCCTCCGCCGGCAACCACGCGCAGGGCGTCGCCTATGCCGCCCAGCATTACGGCGTCAAGGCAACCATCGTCATGCCCACCACCACCCCGCTCATCAAAGTCGAGCGCACCAAGGCGCTGGGCGCCGACGTGGTGCTGGCCGGCAACGTCTACGACGAGGCCTACGAGCACGCGCTCAAGCTTGCCGAGGAGAACAGCTACACATTCATCCACCCGTTCAACGACCTGGGCGTCGCCACGGGCCAAGGCACCATCGCCATGGAGATCGTGCAGGAGCTGCCGCTCGTCGACTACATCTTGGTGCCCATCGGCGGCGGCGGGCTTGCCACGGGCGTGTCCACGCTGGCCAAGCTGCTCAATCCGCACATCAAGGTCATCGGCGTGGAGCCTTCCGGCGCAGCATGCATGAAGGCCTCCCTGGAGGCCGGCCACGTGGTGAAGCTGCCGCGCGCCAACACCATCGCCGACGGCACCGCGGTGCTCGAGCCCGGCGACAAGATCTTCCCTTACATCCAGGAGAACCTCGACGACATCATCACCGTCGACGACGACGAGCTGATCGCGGCGTTTTTGGATATGGTCGAGAACCATAAGATGATCGTGGAGAACTCCGGCCTGCTCACCGTGGCCGCTCTTCGCCATCTGGACTTCCAGGGCAAGAAGGTCGTCTCCATCCTCTCCGGCGGCAATATGGACGTCATCACCATGTCCTCTGTGGTGCAACACGGCTTGATCCAGCGCGACCGCATCTTCACCGTTTCGGTGCTTTTGCCCGACCGACCCGGCGAGCTGGTGCGCGTGGCGCAGGTCATCGCTGACAACAAGGGCAACGTCATCCGCCTGGACCACAACCAGTTCGTCACCACGAACCGCCAGGCCGCCGTGGAGCTGCGCGTCACCATCGAGGCGTTCGGCACCGATCACAAGCGGCAGATCTTCAAGGCGCTCGAAGGCGAGGGCTTCCGCCCCAAGCTCATCAACGCGCATCTGTAAGGCAACCCCGGCGAGGGGATGAAGCTGCCGCATAAGCCCCTCGCCCTACAACCGCATACGCAAGTCGCACAACGCGCAGGCCCCTGACCGGTTTCTTTCGGGATTCGATTTGGTTGGGGGCTTGCGCGTTTTCCCGTCTTTTGCGGGAAAACGCCGACGGGCTTCTCGAGGGGGGCCTAGGAGGAAAGGAAAGCATGGGAACCGCACTCATCAAGGTATTCGCCTTTGTCTGCATCATCGTCGCAGGCTACTGCATGGGCCACACCGGCAAGCTCGGCAACATGCCCGGCGAGTTCGTGTCGAAGATCGTGTTCACGTTCACGCTGCCTTGCGCGGTGCTGCACGCGTTCGGAGCCGCCGACTTCTCGCCGCAGATGCTGCTGCTCGTGCCGCTCGGCTTCGTTTTCGCCTTCGGCGCGTACCTGGTCACCTTCGCCATCAGCCCGCGGACCAATCGCGAGGACCGCGCGTTCTACCTGCTCAACGGCTGCGGATTCAACCTGGGGTGCTTCGCGCTGCCGTTCGTGCAGGCCATCTTCTCACCCACCATGGCCGTGGCAACCTGCCTCTACGATGCCGGCAACGCGTTCATGATGGCCGGCGGCTCCTATGCGCTCACCGGCCTGATCGCCGGAGGCTCGCGCACCGAGCATCCGGTGCGATTCGTCGCCAAGCGGCTGTTCTCCAGCCTGCCCTTCGACACGTACCTGCTGATCATCGTGCTATCGGTGGCGGGGGTTCGCCTGCCCTCCGAGCTGGTGGCCTTCACCGAGCCCATTGCCAACGCCAACTCGTTTCTAGCAATGTTCATGCTGGGACTCATGATGAGCTTCTCCGTCTCGCGCGAGCGCATGGCGAAGGTGGCACGTCTGGTGGGCCTGCGCGCAGCATTCAGCGTGGTGCTGACCTGCATCGTTTGGCTGGCGCTTCCGGTCGACGACGTCATGCGCGCCCTGCTCACGCTGCTGGTGTGGAGTCCGGCGAGCGCACTTGCGCCTATGTATACCCAGATGTCGGGTGGCGACGGCGGCCTGGCCGGTTTCGCGAACGCCCTCACCATCATCCTTGGCGTGATCGCCGCCACCCTCATCGCTCTGACGCTGGTGTAGGGCGGGGGCGCAAGGCGCAGGCGCTGCATTGCCCGCTGTCGTGCCTGCTCGAATGACGCGGCCACATCCGGCAGCGGACCTGCTCGAATGGCGCCATCGCATCTACCGGCATCGGCCCGCGCCGCCGCTTCCCGGCCGCATCCGCCTTACACACGAAAACTTTTGCGAAGATTACCCAAACATGTTGACTGAAGCTTACTTATGCTTACTATGTTAGCCACGGATTACATGAATGGGAAGGAGTCGCCGTGATCATAGGCGCATCTAGTGCGAAGCCGAGCCGCACCGCCGATCTTGAGCGCAAGCTGGTGCATCACTGCTCCCCTGCGCTGGCTGGACTGAAGCCGGCGAACATGTTCGTATACCGCGAAGGCATCGATGCCGACGCGTTCCCGGGCAAAAGTATGGAGCCCGATACTCTCAACTCCACCAAATTCGCCCAGGAACTGGGAATATGTCGTAAAAAGCTGGAGCCTTGCGGCGTGCGCATCGAGGTGTTGGCACGACGCAAAACCGGCCTTTTGTTGTACGTGTACCGTCCAACAATGCTGAGGACATATCTTGCGCAACCCGATGTCTTCGGCTACCTGCAAGATGAAGGATACGACCCGTCCGATCTTTCCGGCTGCATCGCCAAGCTGCACCGCCGCATCTGCGGCACCGACCTTGCCGCCGCGCTTTCCGGCAGCTGCGCGTTCCCGCACGAGATCGGATTCTTCCTGGGCTACCCCTATGACGACGTGGTGGGATTCATCGAGAACAAGGGCAAGAACAGCCTATGCAGCGGTTGCTGGAAGGTCTACAGCCGCGCCCGCGATGCGCAGGCATGCTTCTGCTGCTACAAAACCTGCACCGCGGCCTACGAGGACCTGTTCGACGAGGGCGTACCCATCGACTGCCTTGCCGCCCTCGACGAGAACTTCCCCGCCCAGGAGGCGTTCGCAGCAGCAGGGTAGCCTGCAGCCGCAAGCGCGAAAGCCCGCAAGCACGCAAACGCCGCAAGCAACGAGCGCCAGCGGCGAAACGCACCCTTGCCGTATTCGCGCCGAACGGCCGGCGCGCTCACACGAAGCGCGTCTGCCGTTCGGCACAAGACCGACGCTTCCCTTACAAATGAAAGGATATGCAGATGAGCAAAGTAGCAGTGGTGTACTGGAGCGGCACGGGCAACACCGAGGCCATGGCGGATTTGGTGGCGCAGGGCGTGCGCGCAGCGGGCGGCACCGCCGACCTGGTGCAATGCAACGATTTCAGCGCTGACCGCATCGGTGACTTCGACGCGTTCGCCTTCGGCTGCCCGGCCATGGGCGACGAGGAGCTTGAGGACACCGAGTTCTTGCCCATGTACGACGAGGTTGAACCCGCGCTGTCCGGCCAGAAGGTCGCCCTCTTCGGCTCCTACGATTGGAACGACGGCGAATGGATGGAGCTGTGGGAGCAGCGCGCCGACGAGGCCGGCCTGAACGTGGTGGACAGCGTCATCGCCAAGGACTATCCCGACGATGACGCCGCCGCCGAATGCATGCGCCTTGGCGCGCTGCTGGCATAGCGCAGCTTACGATCCCCGGCGATTCGCGAAACCGACGATCAACCATGGAAAAGGGCCTCCCAAGGGAAGCCCTTTTTTTCGCGCTAGCGGACAAGCCGCTCCGTATAATGCCTTAGCCAGGATCCCCCTCGCCGTTTGCGCAACCCGCCCAGCGAAACGGCCCACCGCATGCGGTCGCTCGCCTTGCGACGGGCGCGCAGCTAGCGCTGGATCACGTAGTAGCCGGCTTCGCGAACGACATCCTTCACGCAGTCCATGTCGAGCGGCTGCTTGGACAACACGTGCGCGTTCTTCGCCGCCAAATCGACCCGCGCCCACACGCCGTCGATACCGTTCAGCGCATTCTCAACCGCGGCGGAGCATCTCTCGCACGTCATACCGCCGATCGACACATCCGTCGCATACGGATAGTTCGCCTCGTCCGTATCCTCGACATGCGTGCGCTTGACCTTCTTCGCGCTCTTCCCGCCGCAGCATGAGCCATCACCCGAGAACGTGCGAACGGCCCTTCTGGCTGCGAAAACGACGGCAACGGCGATGACAATGCAGATGATCACAGTCGCGACCATGGTCCCACCTTTCTTAGCTTTGGTTAACAGTACAAGGCGATTGTAGCACTTGTATACCCCCATAGGGCATATTCAAAGCGTTATTTCCCATTTATTCGCTAGGCTTATCGAGAGCATGAAAAACCAGGTATCTGAATTTCGAAATACCCCGCGGACGGAATCTCCTATATTCCTATTGACCCGCTTCCTTTGCTTCGGTATAACTTACAACCGTCATCACGCTATATGAGAACAAGAAAGCCATAGTAATCGATTTAGGAGATAGCCAGATGTCTGAGAAGCAGAAGTACGCATTCGAAACCCTGCAAGTGCACGCCGGACAGGAGCAGCCCGATCCGGCAACCGACGCCCGCGCCGTGCCGATCTACCTAACCTCGTCCTTCGTGTTCAAGGATGCCGCCACCGCCGCCGGCCGTTTCGGCCTGACCGAGCCCGGCAACATCTACAGCCGCCTGACCAACCCCACGGTCAGCACCTTCGAGGAGCGCGTTGCCGCACTCGAAGGCGGCGTCGGATCCCTAGGCGTGGCGACCGGTTCCGCCGCCATCACCATCGCCGTGCAGAACATCGCCACCGCCGGCGACCACATCGTGTCCTCCACCAACCTGTACGGTGGAACGCTGAACCTGTTCGAGCACACGCTGGCCGAGCAGGGGCTTTCCACCACGTTCGTCAACCCGGCCGACCTGGACGCCGTCGAAGCCGCCATCCAGGACAACACCAAGCTGCTCTACGCCGAGACGCTGGGCAACCCCAACTCCGACGTGCTCGACCTTGAGGCATGGGCCGACATCGCGCACCGCCACAACGTGCCGCTAATCGTGGACGCCACTTTCTCCACGCCTTACCTGCTGCGCCCCATCGAGCACGGCGCCGACGTGGTCGTCCACTCCGCCACCAAGTTCATCGGCGGCCACGGCACGGCCATGGGCGGCGTGATCACCGATGCCGGTACGTTCGACTGGGCTGCGAACGCCGATAAGTTCCCCGGCGTGGCAAAGCCCAACCCCAGCTACCACGGCGTCGTATTCACCGAGGCCGCAGGCCCCGCAGCCTACATCACGAAGGCCCGCGCCACGCTGCTGCGCGACCAGGGCGCCACGCTCTCCCCGTTCAACGCATGGTTGCTGCTGCTTGGCCTGGAGACGCTGTCCCTGCGCGTCGACCGCCATGTGGAGAATGCGCTGAAGGTGGTGGAGTTCCTGAACAACCATCCGCAGGTTGCTTCCGTGAACCATCCGGCGTTGGCGACCGGCCGCGCCAAGGAGCTCTACGATGAGTACTACCCGAACGGCGCCGGCTCCATCTTCACCTTCGACGTGAAGGGCACCGCCGACGACGCGCGCAAGTTCACCGAGTCCTTGAGCCTGTTCAGCCTGCTGGCGAACGTCGCCGACGTGAAGTCGCTGGTCATCCACCCGGCTTCCACCACGCACTCCCAGCTGACCGAGGACGAGCTGCTGGCCGCCGGCATCAAGCCCACCACCGTGCGCCTGTCCATCGGCACCGAGAACATCGACGACATCATCGCCGACCTGGCAGCCGGCTTCGAAGCCATCAAGTAGCCCTCCAACGACTGAACGCCCATGGCGGGGGGGTGGCGCTACCAGCCCCTATTTCCCCAGCTGGAAGCGAAAGCCCCGCCAGGCGGCAACCCTCCAAACGCTATGGCGCTTCCGTTTCCCCAGCGGAGCGGCGCCATAGCCGCGACTGGGGGGCAGCTTCGTGAGATGCCCCCTGATCGGAACAACTCCCTTGCCAGGATCCCCTTTCGCCAGGATTTCCCGGTAGCAAAGCGAAGGCCCGCTCAGCTGAGCGGGCCTTCGTGATGAATGCGGAATCATGTAATGAGAAGCGATTATCCGCGCGAAGCTGCACGAGGAACCAACGGGCACGGGGCGGGACGGTTGCCGCGGCGCGCGAAACGGATAAGGAAGCTTGCGCCGGAAAGCGCCAGCGCAATGCCCAGACCGGTGTAAAAGAACGCGATGAACCACACAGGGACCAGGCCGAACGCGCGAAGGGAGATGCCGCCAGTCATCATGATGGCCATCATGGCATAACCCGGTACATCGAAGAAGTTCCACACGCCCACGCGATCGGCCTCGTAACCGGCAATGCGAACGGCATGCTTACCGACCATCTTCGAGAATACCTTGACGTGGAACAACGTGAACACCCCAACGGCGCCGATGACGAGCAGCCACCAGATTCCCCGATCAATCTGAGCGAACGACCGGATGCCCAGCCAGGCGATGTTCCCACCGGCGATAAGCCAAACGATGCCGGCGACTAAAAGCAACGTACGCTTCGAAACCTTCAGCATATCCGCCCCCTCTGAAACGAAACGAACGGTATCGGCAAACCGATATCGATATTTAATATCAATAACTGTATCAACCCGCCGCTAAAGAATCCAGAGACCCACAAAACCTGCAAGCATACCCAACAAAGCCCCCACCACGACATCGCAAGGGAAGTGCACGCCCGATACCACGCGGATGAACGCCAGCAACACCCCGGCAGCCAGCATGACCGGCCCCGCCCATGCAAGCGGACAGCAGGCGCAAAACGTCATGGCTATGACGAAGATGCTGAATGCGTGCCGGCTAGGGAACGAATTGCCGCGCGTATCCTTCGGGATGACGGGAGCGGCGTCGAACACCTCATACGGACGTGGCGCGTTGATCTCCTTGCGCAGCACGGTGACCAGCACGAACGAGATGCCCGGTACCAGCGCGGCACGGAGCAGCATGCCCGCCGCGCCGGCTGCGCCGGTTGCCGCCGCATACGCCAGCCACACAAGCAGGCACGGATACGCCACATACACGACGTCGGTGATGGCCTTGTTCGCCAGCGACACGCCACGCGCCAGCACAGGACGCGCCCGCAAGGCATCGGTCATAGATATGTAAGTGGTTTTTTGCATGCCAGCATTGTATCCGATAGAGAAATCGCACGCACTCGCGCACGTTTATAATCGGCTGATGACCCGGTGTTATGCAACGTTTTCCCAGGTCAACGCACGCATATGGTTCCTGCCAAAAACACGCAAATGTATGTGATCCCGCATGAAAAACGCCCGCAGACGGCGATGTCTGCGGGCGTCAAGCGCTGCTAGCGGTTGTTCACGGCCTCAGGGTGCAGGTCGTGGTTTGCCAGGCGATCCCAGGCAACCTGCTCCCAGCGTGTGCCGGGCTTGCCATAGTTGCAGTACGGATCGATGGAGATGCCGCCGCGCGGCAGGAACTTGCCCCACACCTCGATGTACTTCGGGTCCATCAGCGCGATCAGGTCCTTCATGATCACGTTGACGCAATCCTCGTGGAAGTCGCCATGGTTGCGGAAGCTGAACAGGTACAGCTTCAGACTCTTGCTCTCCACCATGCGCACGTCGGGCACGTAGGAGATGTAGATGGTGGCGAAGTCGGGCTGGCCGGTGATCGGGCACAACGCCGTGAACTCCGGGCAGTTGAACTTCACGAAGTAGTCGTTGCCGGGGTGCTTGTTGTCGAACGTCTCGAGCACGCCGGAATCGTAAGTTTGCGGATACTGCACGCCCTGGTTGCCCAGGAGCGACAGGTCGTCGATGCCGACGCGCGCAGGTTTTTCGTTGGTCATAGGTTCTCCTTGGGAAGCGCGGCCGGAAGGGCCGCGAGGGTTGTATGGGTTCGGGACTGCTGGGTAAACGGCCGCCGCGCAGCGGAAGGCGCCCCTTCTAGCGACAGCGCCCTACCCTTGGGCGTCCAATTTGTCGAGCAGCGGGTCGCGCATGCCGTTGGCCTCGAAAGCGCGGTTGCGGTCGATGCATGTGCCGCATTTGCCGCACGGACGCTCGCCGCCCTCGTAGCAGCTCCACGTAAGCTCGTAGGGAACGTCCAGCTCAAGACCGCATTTCACGATATCGGCCTTCGACCAGGACACGAAGGGCGCCTCCATGTGCAGCTGGCCCGCCGTGCCCTGCGTGATGGCAAGGTTCATGGCGTTCACGAACTCGATGGAGCAATCGGGATAAGCGTCGCCGGCCCAATCGTCGTGGTGCGCGCCGTAGAACAGCACGCTCGCGCCCAGCGACAGCGCCATGGACGCGGCGCTCGACAGGAACAGCCCGTTGCGGAACGGCACGTACGTGCTGACCGTAGAGCCGTCCGCCTCGTCGATCTGCTCGGCGTAGCTTTCCTCGGGAACGTCTTGCGAGGAATGCTCGAGCAGGCTGCAATCGCTATCGGCGAAGATGGCGGAAAGGTCGAGGAAGCGCTGCTCGACGCCGTAATGCGCGGCGACGGCCTTCGCGCTCTCGATCTCCTTCTCGTGACGCTGGCCGTAGGAGATGCTCAGCGCGAACACGTTCTCCGCGCCGAAGCGCTTGACCGCCAGGGCCAGAAGCGTGCTGGAATCCACGCCGCCGCTGCTGAGCACGAGCGCCTTTTGCGGGTTTTCGCCGCACACCTTGCCGTTCTCGTCGCGCGGCGCCGGGTCCTCGCCCAGCGTCCCGTGCACGCGCAGGTTCTCACGCGCGTTGGCGGCCGCAGCCGCGAACGAGGAGAACGCCTGTCCTTCGAAAATGCCCATCCTTACACGCCCCTCTCAACATCGGGCCAAATGACCTTGTGAAGCTGCACTTGGGCGGTTGCCCAGGTCATTTGGTTCTCTTGCATGAATTCAACGATGCGCGCCGGCTCGATGTCCCCGAAACATGGGCTCAAGTACACCGGCACGCGCCCCGGCAGATCGAGCTGCCGGGCAACTTCCAAAGCGCGCGGCAAATCGCCCTGCCCGCACACGAACTTCACCGTGTCGCGCGTGTCGAGCAGGCGGAAGTTCGCGGGCAGCATCCGCTGCTCCATGCCGCTTGAGGGCAGCTTCCAGTCTACGGTGAAGGAGAGCACCCCGGGCGCAGCGTCGCCGATACGCGCGCGCAACGCAGCAAGTTCACCCAGGTCGGCGGCGCCGTTCGTCTCGATCTCCACGCGCAGGCCGCGCTCGCACGGACCGGGTTCGACCAGCAGCAGCTCCACCAGCTGCGGCAGCAGCGGCTGCAGCACCGGCTCACCACCGGTAAGCGTCACACATTCCACGCCGGTCTGCCGCACCCACGCCGCCAACTGCTCGGGGGTTTCGCCCTTCGCCGCGGCACCCGGAACGTTTGCCCACATGGTGTCGCAGTAACCACAACGCAGATTGCAGCCGGTGAATCGGATGAACGCCGCCAGCTTGCCCGCGCACGCCCCTTCGCCGTTGATGCTGACGAACCGCTCCGCAACCGGCATGGTTGCCCGGGAATCAGGTTGGTCGACGCTTCGACGTTGCGACGCCGAGAACGCGTCGCGCAGGCTGCCGTAGGTTGCCGTTGCGTTTTCGTTTTCGCAGGTCATAGCTTCGTTACGCACGATAGATCGCGCAGTTGTTCGGCGTTTCGTACACATCAACCTGGGACACGGGGAAGCCCTGCTCGGCAAGCTTGCCGAAGAAGTAGCGCGCCAGGTTCTCCGCGGTGGTGCGGAAGGGCATCATCGACAGCGTGAACCCCTCCTCACGCAGGCAATCAAGGGTTTTGGGCATGAGCGAGCCCTCCTCTACCACGAACGAGTGGTCGAGTTCCTCGGTAAGGTCACGCAGCGCGTGCTTGAAGTCCGCGAAGTCGATGACCATGTCCTTATGCGTGCCCTCGGTTTGCAGGTCGGCCTGCTCGAGATACGCCACCACGCGCCAGCGATGACCGTGCAGGTTCTCGCACTTGCCGTGGTAATCGGTCAGGAAATGCGCAGCGTCGAAGCTGCTCTCCGTTTTCAGCCCATACATAGCAAAAGCCCTTCCATCAAGCGAAAACCGCCGTCGGAAAGGCCCTTCTCGAAATGCGCGACAACCTGCAACGATGCAGCGGAAGCTGTTCACCCCCGCCGATAAAATCGTGCCGTCGCGCAAAACGCCCGCCACGATCAGCGGGCAAGGTACCTAGTTTTGTTTACCGACAGGAGGTTTTCGAACTGTCCATCAATCACGCGGCAAGTATACCGCCCCAAAGCCGCAAACAACGCCGCATCCGCACTTCCGCACGATAACCGCAAGCGCTAGAGCGGCGCTACCAGATTGGACACTTAACGCTACGTCCCCAATGTGTCCGCCCGAAGTGCCCGATGCCCCGCAGATGCCGAAAGCTAGAGCAACGCCAGCGTGCTTGCGATCAGCTCGTCCCAAGTGCGCGAAACGAACGAGGGGCGCTCGGCCGTCAGGGCAGGCTCGTTGAACATACCCCAGGTAACCGCCGCGGTGCTCGCACCTGCCGCGTTACCGGATTGCAGGTCGAACGGGGCGTCGCCGACGTACAGGCACTCGCCAGGATCGAACCCCAGCAGCTCGCAACCGCGGACCACCGGCTGGGGATCGGGCTTCGGGCGCTCGATATCGTCCCAGCCCACGCAGCAATCCAGATACGACGCGGCGCCCACCACCTCGAGCCCGTGCCAGGCAACCGCATGGCGCTTCGACGTCACCACACCCAGCTTCAGACCCGCACTTGCGAGCTCCGCCAGCGCCTCAACCGTTCCGGGGAACGCCTTGATCATCTTATCGTGCACCGTTTTGTTGTGCGCTCGATACGCTTCGCAGAACCGCTCCTGCAGCACCGGGTCGTCCGTGTAGTCCTTGACCTGCACGGCCAGGGGCTGCCCCACCTTCTGCAGATATTCCTCGTCGCTAAGCTGGCGACCCAGCACCGCAGGGCCCGCATAGTGAAAGCTTGCCAAAAGCAGCTCGCGCGAATCCACCAGCGTGCCATCGTTGTCGAACAAAACCGCCTTCAGACCAGCCATAATGCTCCTTCGATAGATAAATGGGCCTGCGCCGCAAACCGGCGGGCGGGCAGCAGCGAAAGCTACCGCCTTGCGTTAGCGCTATCAAAACCGCTCCCGCCGATTCCCGTCGATTCGGACGCTTAGTGCTACGTCCCCAAAGTATCCGCGCCCACGCGCTTTTTAGGAAAGAAAAAGGCCGCCGGTGGGACCGACGGCCTTTGCATTTCCATGGTGGAGATGATGGGATTCGAACCCACGACCCCTACGTTGCGAACGTAATGCTCTCCCAGCTGAGCTACATCCCCATGGGTATTGCGCTTTGCGCGAGAAAGCATTTTCCTCGTTCAAACGCTGTTTGTCAAACACTTCTTCGCGGGCATCCGCAAAAAGTTCACGGTTGAAACCGCTTACGACAGGACGCGTTCCTCCATGAGAGGAGACTCCACGCCCGGCTCGTCGCCTTCGGGAACGAAAGGCTCGAACAGCGGTTCGCCGTTCTGCGACAGCTCGACCATGCCGGTGAGCACGTCGACGTACTGGTACGACTGACGGGCGGTGCGGCCGCGCTTGCGATCTACTTCCATGATGAACAGCTGCGGGTGCACCTGCATGAGCGTGCCCTCGCTCTCGACGATCTTAGAGCGGCCCATGTTGGCACGCACTTTCAGGCGTTGACCGACGAAATCGTGTAACGTATCATGAATGGAGTCGACGATTTGCGCTTGTTTCGCTAAGTCCATAGTTGCTCTTTCCTACATAACACACAGATAACAGCTCAAAATTGTATCATGCGGGTCAATGCACGCTTACTTCTCCATGTTTTGCACCTAATTCCATAGCAGTTCGCACACAATGGCCATACTCCAGGTGCGTTTTAGCTTGAAGACAGCGGTTTGACGGGGCACATGGCAACGCTAACCTTCCCGCGACCGCCGGCTTTAGAGCCGGAGAAGCGCTGCTACGGCAAACTAACCCGCACCTGCCAGACTGCTGCAGACTCGCTTTCCCAACCCTGCATCACGCAAAAAGGGCCGCTATGCACGCGGCCCAAGTAGCATATCGATTTCCATCGCTAACCCTGATGCAGCGCCAGCAGCGCCTTGCCCATGTTCACGAACTCGGCAAGAGACAACGTCTCGCCGCGTCGTTTGGGGTCGATGCCCGCTTGCTCGAACAACTCGGGCAGATGCGGGGCCACCGCAGCGCCGCCGGCCCCGCGGCCGGCGAAGTAGGTTTTGCATGAGTTCGACAGCGTTTTGCGGCGGCTGGCGAACGCAGCGTCGGCCATGGCGCAAGCAGCGCGCACCACTTCCCCGTCAAGCGGTTTGCCCTGCGCATCGAGCACGGGCGTGCGGTTCAGGCGGATGACCGCGCTGTCCACGCGCGGCGGCGGGAAGAAGTTGTTCGGGCTGACCGGGAAGCGCCCCGCCGGCTGCGCATACAGCCGCAGCTTCACGGTATAGGCACCGTAGTTCTTCGTGCCCGGCTCGGCGGCCATACGGTCGGCCACCTCCTTCTGCACCATCACCGTTGCCGACTCTAGCGATTCGATGCGCTGGAAATAGTCGAGCACCACCGTGGCGGCGACGGCGTACGGCAGATTCGCCACCAGCTTGTTGGGGGCATCTTGCCCATCTAAGTCGGAAAGCTGCAGGTCAAGCGCATCCTTTTGGATGAGCGTGAACGAATCCCACCATGGCTCCAGCGTTTCGGCCAGCACCGCAGGTAGGTCGATATCGCGCTCGATGGACGTGACGTGCTTCGCGTTTTGCAGCAAGGCCATGGTGAGCGTGCCGATGCCGGGGCCGATTTCAAGCACGTTGTCCGCGCCCTCGAGCTCCGCCAGCGCCACGATCTTCGCCACGATAGCCTCGTTGACCAGGAAGTTCTGCCCAAGCGAGTACTTAGCCGAAAGCCCGTGGTCCGCCAGGACCTGCCGGGTGACCGAAAGGTTGGCCAAAGACGATACGCTACCCACGGCGCTTCCCCTGCTTGCCGCGACCGCCGCCCTGCTTCGAGCCGCCCTTGCCGGACTTGCCCTGCCCGCCTTTGCCCTTAGGAGCATGCGGGTTCTCGTGCTTGGCCTGCACCGTGCCGTTCGTGCCGCGCTTGGCGTTGGCGTGCTTCTTCTGAGCCGAACGCTTGCGACCGTGCTGCGCCGCATCGATGCGGCGGCCGTCCTCGTCAAGCTGGATGACCTGGCGCTCGGCGCCGTTCTCGCCCAGGTTCAGGCGCGCGCGGTTCTGGCGACGCTGCGCCTGGGAGGCCAGCTGGGCGGCGAAGTCGTTCTCGGAGAACGCCTCGGGCTCGAATTCGTCGGCCTGCTCCGCCGATTCATCCTCGGCAGGGAACCCCTGATCGCCAGCGCCCTGGTCGGCCATCTTGCCCCCGGCAAAGGCGCGCACCACGGGCCCCTCGACGGGATACTCGTCGGCCTCGTCGACGATCTCGCCGGATTCATCGATCTTGCCGACCCAATCCAGCACTCGCTCCAAACGGAAGCCTGCCACCGCGGCGGCAGAGCGGACGCACCCCACAAGCGGGTCGAAGCCGTGCGGGTCGCCGCCCTCGCCCACCACGTGCAGCGCGCACGGACGCTTACGCGCACGGGTACGCGTCCAGAAATACGGCTGGAAACGATCGAGCATGCACTTGAGCTGCGAAGACGGGCCGGCGAAATACACCGGCGCCACGACGATCAGCTCGTCGGCGTCCTCGAGCAGCGGGTAGACGTCGTCCATGTCGTCGCGGATGGCGCATCGACGCGGCGCCTCGTCCTCGGCGCGCTGCTCCTCGAAGGCCTGGTCATCGGCGGCCTCCTGCTCGGTCATCGCGCCCTTCGCCTTGCGCTTGCAGAAATCGCAGGCGTTGCAGCCGGCCACGTCGAGCGTGGACACGGGCGCCAGGTACACCTCGTCTTCCGGGCACTCCTCGATGCAGCTTTCGAACAGGAGGTCCGCAAGCGCGCCGCTTCGCCCCTCAACGCGAGGCGAGCCGACGATGATCAGGCGTTTCATTCGCAATTCCTTTCAGTTGCGGCGGTTTGCGCATGTTCGATCTGCCAGGCCGTGGGCGGGCGGTCCAACAATGCGTGCGCGTTTTGCGCGATCTGGGCCAGCATCTCGTTTCTGGCCTTCTCGGTTTCGCACCCGAGCACCTCCGCCATGCACGCCGCGGTGAACACGGTGTGCGCCGGGCCGCACTGCATGCCGCGCATGGGCTCGGGTGTCATATACGGCGAATCGGTTTCGGTGAGCAGCAGGTTGCGCGGCGTGCGCGCGACCGCGTCGCGTGTATCCTGGCAGCGCTTGAACGTGAGCGCGCCGCCCAGAGCAACGAAGCAACCACAGTCAACCCAAGGCTCGAGCGTCTCCCAGTCCAGGTCGAAACAGTGCAGCAGCGTGCCCGCCTCGGGGAAGCCCTCCTGGCGCAGGATGGCGAACGCCTCGTCATGCGCCTCGCGCACATGCAGCGCCGCGGGAAGGCCCGTGGTATGCGCCAGGCGGATTTGACGGCGAAACGCCCTTCGCTGATCCTCGCGCGGTGACAGGTCGTAATGATAGTCCAGGCCGATTTCGCCCACGGCACATATGCGCGGGTCGGCCAGGCGATTGACCAGGCGAGATTCCATGGCGTCATCGTAAAAGCGCGCATTATGTGGATGCACGCCAGCCGCCAGGCGCAAGCGCGGCAGCGAACGCGACGCCGCATCGTCGGGCAGTGCGAAGCATGCCGCGTCGGCACCGTCGGGCAGATGCGTCAGCTCGTCGCCGCCGGCTGCCAACACCTCGCGCGTGCGCTCCACCGCTTCGGGCAAGCGCGACTGCGCCTGGGCACGCCAGTCGTCAATGCGCTCGAACACGTCCGGGGCATCTTCCTGCACGTCGATGATATCGCAGACGAAGCCCACACCCCATGCTGCACAACGCGCAAACTCCAACGCGGGATCCGCCAGCAGATGCACATGCGCGTGCGTGTCCGCTACCGGGCCATCAAGCCGCGGCGGCTCCACCAGGCGAAACTTTCCATGCTTGCGTTTCTGCCGAAACAGCACGTCGACGAAAACCGGTTGTTGCTCTTCCTCGGCCATGCATCCCTTCCCTATATGTACATGCAGCAGGGCGAAGGGTCTCCCCTTCGCCCTGACACTTAACGCTACGTCCCCGAAATGTCAGGACTTGAAGTGTCGCGATGTGCGGCGCGGCGAAGGAGGCTCCTTCGCCGCGGTCCACCGCAGCATCAAGCGCTCCACCTGCCTTTAGCAGGCGGAACCCTTTTATTCCTCGATCTGGATCTCGTCCATGTTCAGGCGCGGGAACAGCGGGTCGCCCACGGTGACCGTGTTGCCGGCGGGCAGCTGGCCCCACTTCGTGGCGTCCTCGACGTCCACCACGTCGGTGACCTTGCCCAGGCTCAGGCGATCGAAGACCTCGTTGGAGGTGTTCGGCATGAACGGGGCCATGTACAGCGCAATGATGCGGATGGCCTCGAGCGCGTTGTAGATGACGGCGGCCAGGTCGCCCTGCGTCTCCTCCTTCTTCGCCAGGTTCCACGGAGCGCTTTCCTCGACGTAGAGGTTCACGCGGCCGGCAAGCTCCTGCACCGCGGCGGCGGCACCGGTGAAGTCGACCTGGGACATGCAGGCGTCGTACTTCGCGTACAGCTGCTCGACGATGGGCAGCATGGGGTTGGCAACGCACTCGGCAGCGTCGGCCGGCACGGGGGGCACCTTGCCGTCGAAGTACTTGTTCGTCATGTTGAACACGCGGCTGCACAGGTTGCCCCAGGTGTTGGCCAGGTCGGCGTTGTACACCTGCACCATGCGCTCCATGGAGATGTTGCCGTCATGGCCGAACTGCACGTCGGACATGAAGTAGTAGCGGTACGCGTCCACACCGAAGATCTTCACCAGGTCGGCGGGCTTCATGCCGTTGCCCTTGGACTTCGACATCTTCTCGCCCTTGGTGAGCAGGAAGCCGTGGCCGAACACCGTGTGCGTGATGGGCAGACCGGCGGCCATGAGCATGGCCGGCCAGATGACGCAGTGGAAGCGCGTGATGTCCTTGCCCACGAAGTGGTACTGCATGGGCCAGCGCTGCTCGAACTCGCCGGCGCGCTGCTCGTCGCCGTAGCCGATACCGGTCAGGTAGGCCAGCAGGGCGTCGGCCCACACATAGGCCACATGGCCCTCGTCGAAGGGCAGCGGCACGCCCCAGTCGAAGGTGGAACGGCTGATGGACAGGTCCTTCAAGCCACTCTTCACGAAGGTGACCACCTCGTTCTTGCGCGTTTCGGGGCGGATGAAGTCGGGGTTCTCCTCGTAGAACTTCAGCAGCGGCTCCTGGAACTCGGAAAGCTTGAAGAACCAGTTCTCCTCGCCGCCGGCCTTCTGCACCGGGCGATGGCAATCGGGGCACACCAGCTCGCCGTCCTCGTTCTTCTCAAGGTCGGACTCGGCGTAATAGGTTTCCTCGTGCACGCAGTACCAGCCCTCGTAGCTGCCCTTGTAGCACCAGCCCTTGTCGAACAGGTCCTGCCAGAACTTCTGCACGGTACGGGCATGGCGCGGCTGGGTGGTGCGCACGAAATCGGTGTAGGTGATGTCGAGCAGGTCCCACACGTTGCGGAACGCCGGCTCCATGGAATCGCACCAGGCCTGCGGGGTCATGCCCTTCGACTCGGCGGTATCGGCCACTTTCTGGCCATGCTCGTCCATGCCCGTGACGAACGCCACGTCGTAGCCGTTCATGCGCTGGTAGCGCGCGACGGTATCGGCGGCGACGGTGGTGTAGGCCGTACCCAAATGGGGCTCGGCGTTCACGTAATAGATGGGCGTGGTGAACGAGTAGGTTCCCTTTGACATGGTGCTTCCTTTTGCTCGCGGCCGCAGTCGGGCGAATGATGCCCCGCCAACCTGGGTTTTCGCAGTGCCCCTGATTGTACCACGCGGGAACGGCGCGAAGTTTGCCCCAAGCCCGCCACCACGCAATCATCGGGCGATCCGGCGGGCTCGAGCGCTTGTGCACGTTTAATGAGCGGCACGTTTTGAACATATCCGACCGGTATAATCAGTGCTAATTGTTATAAATCGAAGGATGGCGGATGTTTTCTAACAAACTTCAAACGAACCCGAGCAGCCGCCCTCGCCACCGCTTGCCGCTGGCCGTCGCCTTGAGCGCGACGCTGGCCTTCGCAAGCGTGCCGGTCGCGGGCATGGCTCAGCGAACCGCATGGGCAGAGGACATCGACACGAACGTGCAGGCCGACGCCGCACAGCAAGAGGTCGAGCGCACTGCCGCTGAATACGACCAGGCCATAAGCCGCATCGACGACCTGAACCGGCAGATCGCCGACAACGAGGCGCGCATAGCCGAAATCGAGGAGACCCTTCCCACCCAGCAGGAGCGCAGCTCCGCTGCAGCGGTGAAGCTGTACAAGACCCAGGCTTCCACGCCCGGCTTGCTGGAAATGGTCCTCGGCTCCGATAATATCGTGGATTTCCTCACGTCGCTTGAGTATGTGTCCCACATCTACAGCAGCAATCAGGCCGAGATCAAGCGCCTTGGCGAACTGAAGGACGAGCTCGACCAGACGCATCGCGACCTGTCGCAGGCGAAGAAGGACGCCGACGCCGAGGCGGCAAACGCCGAGCAGGCGCTTTCCGCCGCCCAGCAGGCGCGCCAGGAAGCCCAGCGCAAAGCGCAGGAGGAAGCCGCCCGCCAGGCCGAAGAGGCCGCAAAGGCCGCCGAGGCCGAGGCCGCGAAGGCCGAAGCCGCTAAGGAGGCCGACAAGCAGGAGCAGGCAGATTCCGCCAGCGCTCCGGCTGCCGCCGAGGCAGCGGGCGGCTCTTCCGCGGGCACCGTGGAGGCACCCAGCGACGACGGCGCCAACTGGGCAAGCGAGCGCGACGTGTTCGTGGCGCAGTGGGCCGGCCGCATCGACGCATATCTGGCCGGTTCGCCTATGGCAGGCACGGGCAAGGTGTTCGCCGAGGCCGCTTGGGATTACGGCGTTGACCCGCGCTGGTCGCCCGCCATCTCCAACACCGAAAGCTCGAAAGGCCTGTACTGCTCCGGCAGCTGCAACGCCTGGGGCTGGGGCGGCTGCAGCTGGGGAAGCTGGGAAGAGGCCATCCGCGACCACGTTGCCGGCCTTGCCCGCGGCTACGGCTACACCATCTCGGTGGAAGCGGCCAAAAAGTACTGCCCGCCGAACTGGGAGCACTGGTACAACGCAACGCTTGCGCAGATGAATATGATCTAAAAGGAAACCCGGCCACGAGCCGGGTTTCTTGCTAGCGGGGTGCGTCGGCCCCGCTGTCGCCTCTAGCGCTTCCCTTTCGCCGGCAAGACGAACATGCCCAGCACGAACGCCAGCACGGGGACTCCGCATTGCAGCCAGAAGCTGGAGTCGAAGCCGCCGAGGTCGACGCCCAGCGCGTTTTGCGAGGTCAACGCCATGGCGGCGATGAACACCGATGCCGAAAGGCTTCCGATGAGTTGTCGCGCGGACGTGATGATGGCCGACGCCTGCGCCAGCTCGTCGGGATCGAGCGTGGTGCACGCCCATGCCGTCAGCGGCATCATCAGGCACGCGATGCCCGTTACGCGAACGCCGTAGAGCACCGTGACAACCCATTCGGGGGCGCTGGCGGGAATAAGGGCAAACGCCACCGTGCCCGCAAGCACCGTGATGCAGCCTGCCACGATAAGCGGGCGCGGGCCGCGACGGTCCAGCAAGCGCCCGGTGATGGGGTTCATCACGCCCATCATGATGGCGCCGGGCAGAAGCGTCAGGCCCGACACCGTGGCCGAAAGCCCCTGGATATCCTGCACGAACAGCGGCACCATGATCGACGGCGCCATGAACATCATGTGCGCGCAGATGACGATGAGCGTGGAGACGGCGAACGTCTTGTCGCGAAAGCATTGCAGCCTCAGGAACGGTTCGGGAACGCACAGCTGACGGCGCGCGAACACGACAAGCCCGGCCACGCCCAGCAACAACGGGAGGATGAAGCCCGCGCCCACGGACCCGCCCGATTCCAGCATGGTGGCAGCGATCATCACCAGCACGAAGCCGCCGGAATATAGAAGCGCCGACACCAGGTCGAAATGGCCCGGATGGTCGGGGCGGCGCACCACGTCGTCGAGCAGCAGAACCGTCAGAACCATCACCGCAAGCGCGATGGCGCCGAGCATCCAGAACATGGAGCGCCAGCCCCACGCGTCGATGAGGAAGCCGCTGATGGTCGGGCCGATGGCGGGCGCGAACCCGATGATCATGCCCACGATGGCCGTGGCCTGGCCGTACTGGCTTTTCGGATAGATGTTCAGCGCCACCAGCTGCACAAGCGGCAGGCAGATACCGGCGCCGCCCGCCTGCAGCAGGCGCGCCGCCAGCAGGCAGGGATAGTTCGGCGCGAAGATGGCCGCAGCGCACCCGATGGCGAACGACGCCATGGACGCGAAGAACAGTTTCTTGGAGTCAAACCGGTTCATCAGATAACCCGTCATGGCGCTGATCAGGCCCAATACGAAAATGTATGCCGTGGTGAGCAGCTGGCCGGAGCTTGCGCCGATGCCGTACTCGTGCATGACCGCCGGCAGCGCGGCGATCATCATGCTTTGGGAGATGCACGCCGCCGTGGTACCCGACACCATGATGCCCAGCACCAGGCGACGCTGCCGCGGGGGCAAGCCGTCGCGCTCGGGTTCGGAATCGGGTTCGGGATCGGCTACAGCTGCCTGCGCAGCGGTTTTCAAACGAGACGCGTTCGCCGCGTCTCCGGAATAGGTTTCGTTCGTATCCATACCGCGATGGTAGCAGTTGCAGCGCACCCGCAACCATCCGCGCACGAAACGCGCACGGAAGGGCGGAAGGCGGCTCGCCACGTGAACAGGGGACGGAGGCGTGTTCAGGAAACAGCTTCGGAAAACGGAAGCCTTCTCCCAAACGTCTCCCCCGCCCACGATCGCCTCGCACATCGCCAACGGGAGAGGTGCCGGAGCAGCGCCCCCTACCGCAGTTTGTCGCGACGCTGCTTCCAGTCGGGCATGAAGCGGTCCATGAGCTGGTGGAACCTTGGGCCGTGGCCTCGTTCCAGCAGATGGCAAAGCTCGTGCACCACCACGTATTCCAGGCATTCCGGCGGGTAGAGCGCCAAGCGCACGTTGATGCAGATGCGACCCGTGGAAGGCTGGCAGCTGCCCCAGCGGCTGGTCATGTTGCGGTATGCCAGCTGGCCCGCCTTCACCCCCATGATGGGCTCCCATGCCGCCACCAAAGCCGGCACGCAGGCCTGCACCACCGCGCGCCACTGCGCCACCTCGGCTTTCGACGCCTGCGAGGCCTGCGCCATGGGCGTGGCGGACACGCGCTCCATCTGGGCTTCTATCCAATCGTGCTTGCAGCGCACGAAATCGGCCACGTCGGCTGGCGTCATCCAGGCAGGCGCCGACGCATCCACGTGGCCGCCGTCGCGGGCGATGCGCAGGTTGAGGTTCTTCACCTTTTTGCGTTGCAGGCGCACCTCGATGCCGTCAACGTAAAGCACCTCGGGAGCCGCCGCGCGCGCAGGTTTGCGGCGCGTTGCTTGCGCACCGGCCTTCCCCGCGCCTGCCGCCGCGCGCCCGGCACCCGACGAACGCTGCCGCGGCGCAACCTTCCCCGCCTCGCCGCTCCCGCGACCGGAAGCGGCCGAACGCCGCTGCGACGCGGCGCCCGGCCCGCGCGAGCCGCCCGCCGCCTGACGCTTGAGCTCGCCCGGGTCCACGCGGCGCGTGCGCACCGGGCCGGAACGGTTATCGCTGGCCACGCCCTAGGCCTCCAGCGCGATCTCGTACGCGGCGTTGCGCGGCAGGCCGAACTCGGCTGCCAGCGTTTTGGCGATGTCCTTGTTGCGCGCGCCCTCGGCCTTGAGCTGGGCGGCACGGACGCGGGCGGAATCCTCGGCGCTTTCCTGAGCGGCCTGCCCCTCCGCCTCGCTGGGCCCGTCGATCACGATGACGATCTCGCCCTTGATGCCGCCGGCCGCCTCGCGTGCGGCGAACTCGTCGCGCAGCGCGGGCAGCGTGTCGCGCACCACTTCCTCATGCAGCTTCGTGAGCTCGCGGCACACGGCCGCCTCGCGTAGCGGGAAGGCCTCGGCAAGCGCCGCCAGCGCCCCGGCGATGCGGTTCGGGCTTTCGTAATAGATAAGCGCCGCATCCAGCGTACGCACCGCATCCAGCGCCGCCTTCTGCTCGCCGGCCTTGCGCGGGAAGAATCCGCCGAAATAGAAGCGCGGGTTCGTGCAACCGCTGGCCACGTACGCCGTTGCCGTGGCGGTAGGCCCGGGCAGCACCTCCACCGGCGCGCCCGCCTCACGGCATGCGCGCACCAGGCGCAGGCCCGGGTCGGACACGCCCGGCATGCCGGCGTCGCTGCAGTACGCGATAACCTCGCCCGCCTCGACGCGTGCCACGATGCCGTCGGCGCGAGAGCCGATGAGCGCCTCGTCAAGACGTTCCAGGCGCTTGCCGATGCCGAACGCCGCCAACAGCTTGCCGGTGACGCGCGTATCCTCCGCGCACACCGCATCGGCGCTGGTCAGCGCGTCAAGCGCGCGCTGCGGCATATCGCCCAGGTTGCCGATGGGCGTCGGGCAGATAATCAGCTTGCCAGCCATGTAGTTCCTTCCTATCGTCTCACGCAACGAAGATGCGGGGGCGGGGCCCTCCACCGCCCCTGTTGACGGCCTTACGCCCTCGTTTCCTGCACATCGAGCTTGCCGGCTTCCTCGACCGCCGGCGTTGCAGCCGCCGTGCGGGCGGCGCGGGCCTCGGCCTCCTTGTCGGCCAGGTTGCTCTTCGCCACCGCGATCATGAGCTTGATGCGGTTGAGCTGGTTGACCTCGGACGCGCCGGGGTCGTAGTCGACGGCCACGATGTTGCTCTCCGGGTAACGACGGCGCAGCTCCTTGATGACCGCCTTGCCCACCACGTGGTTCGGCAAGCAGGCGAACGGCTGCGTGCACACCACGTTCGGCGCGCCCGTGCGGATGAGCTCCACCATCTCGGCCGTGAGCAGCCAACCCTCGCCCATGGAGTTGCACAGGCTCAAAATTTCGCTTGCGTACTCGGCCAGCTCGTAGATGCTCGCCGGCGGGTTGAAGCGCGTGGACTCCTCGAGCGCCTTGGTCACCGGCGCACGCAGGGCCTTCACCACCTGCAGGGCGATCTTGCTGCCGAACGCGCCCTTGGCCGAACGGCCGAGCGGGTCCTTCTGGAAGATGCCGCCTGCCGCGCCGAACAGGAAGAACTCGATGAGCCCCGGCACCACGGCCTCGCAGCCCTCGCGCTCGATGACGTCGACGATCTGGTTGTTCGCCGTGGGATGGAACTTCACCAAGATCTCGCCGACCACGCCGACGCGCGGCTTGGTGCCCTCGCCCTGCAAGGGCAGCGTGTCGAAGTCCTCGACGATCTGCTTGACCGTGCGCTTGAACTCGCCGCGCTTCACGCCGCGCGCAAGCTGGCGCTTGCACTCGGCCATCCAGTGGTCGAACAGGGCGTTCGCACTGCCGGGCTCAACCTCGTAGGGACGCGTGCGGTACAGGCACATCATGAGCAGGTCGCCGTACTGCAGCGCGGAAACCGCCTGGTAGAGCATGGCCGGCGTGATGGAGAAGCCGGGGTTGACTTCGCCCAAGTCCTTGAAGCTGATGGCGATGACCGGGATATGCGACAGGCCCACCGACTTGAGCGCCTTGCGGATGAGCGAGATGTAGTTCGTGGCACGGCAGCCGCCGCCGGTCTGCGTGATGAGCACGGCCAGCTTGTCGGTGTCGTACTTGCCGGACATGACCGCTTCCATGATCTGGCCCGTGACCAGGATGGACGGATAGCAGATGTCGTTGTTCACATACTTCAGGCCCGCGTCCACCGCACCGTGGTCCACGGAGGGCAGCAGCTCCACGTTGTAGCCGAAGCGCTCGAAGATGGGCACAAGCAGCTCGAAGTGGTACGGCGCCATCTGCGGGGCCAGGATGGTGTAGCCCGCATCGCGCATCTCCTCGGTGAACTGGGCGCGCGGGAACTCCGTCGAAGCACCGCTTTCGCGCTGCTTGAACTCGGCCTGCACCTCGGGCGCGGCCTTTTCCGTGAAGCTTGCGGGCGGCTTGATGGCGGCCGCCGCAGCCTGCACCGCCTCGGCATCGGCGCCGCCGGCCTGCTTGCCCGCCGCACGCTCCTCGGCCTCGGCCAGCAGCTGCTCCACATCCAAGCCGCACGCGCCGCAGCCCTCGGCGTTGCGCGCCTGCTCGGCCGCCCGGGCCTCGGCCTCCTCGTCGGCCTGGTCCTTCAGGGCCGCAAGCAGGCTGCGCACGCGGATGCGCGCGGCGCCGAGGTTCGACACCTCGTCGATCTTCAGCACGGTGTACACCTTGCCCGCCTGCTCCAAGATCTCCTGCACCTGGTCGGTGGTCAGCGCGTCAAGGCCGCAGCCGAAGCTGTTCAGCTGGATGAGGTCGAGGTCCTTGCGCTCCGACGCCACCTTCGCCGCGGCGTACAGGCGCGTGTGGTACATCCACTGGTCCACCAGGCGGATGGGGCGCTCGAGCGTGCCCAAGTGCGCGATGGAGTCCTCGGTGAGCACCGCCAGGCCGAAGCTGGTCAGAAGCTCGGGGATAGCGTGGTTGATCTCGGGGTCGTTGTGGTACGGGCGGCCCGCCAGCACGATGCCGTGCGTGTGGGTCTTCTCCATCCACAGCAGCGTCTCGGCGCCCTTCTCGCGGATGTCGGCCTTGAACGCCTCGTCCTCGGCCCATGCAGCATCCACCGCGGCGTCGACCTCGGCCTGCGTGGGCGCCGCCACGTCCTTGCCGCACAGCTCGGGATGCGCCTGGATCAGCTCCACGAAAAGGCGCTTCTTCAGGTGCTCCTTCTTATCGTAGGGCAGCCACGGGTTCAGGAACTGCGTGTCCGAGGTACGCAGCTCGTCGATGTTGAGGCGCAGCGCCTCGGCGTAGCTTGCCACGATGGGGCAGTTGAAATGGTTGCCGGCGCCCTCGTCCTCCTGACGCTCCCACTTGCTGCAGGGGAACCAGATGAAGTCGGGGTGCTTGTCCAGCAGGTTCATGATGTGGCCGTGCGAGAGCTTCGCCGGGTAGCACACGCTCTCCGACGGCATGGACTCGATGCCGGCCTCGTAGGTTTTCTTCGTGGACGGGTCCGAGAGCACCACGCGCCAGCCCAGCTTCGTGAAGAAGGTGAACCAGAACGGGTAGTTCTCGTACATGTTCAGCGCGCGCGGGATGCCCACGGTGCCGCGCGGCGCATCCTGCTCCGCCAGCGGCGTGTAGTGGTCGAACAGGCGCTTGGACTTGTACTCGAACAGGTTGGGGACCTTGTCGGCCCTCGTCGCCTGGCCAAGCGCGCCGGCGCCCTTCTCGCAGCGATTGCCCGTGATGAAGCGGCGATGCTTGCCCGTGGCCTCGTCGACGCCGAAGTCGTTGACGGTGAGCAGGCAGTGGTTCGAGCACGCCTTGCAGCGCACGGTCCTGTGCGTGGGGGCGAGCGCCTCGAGCGCGTCAAGGGACAGCAGGCCGCTGACCTGCGAATCCTGGCGGCTGAAGCGGTCGCGGGCCAGAAGCGCCGCGCCGAACGCGCCCATGTTGCCGGCGATGTCGGGACGCACGGCGTTCACGCCCGAAAGCTGCTCGAAGGCGCGCAGCACGGCGTCGTTGAGGAACGTGCCGCCCTGCACGATGACCTTGCTGCCCACGTCGTGCGGGTCGCGGATCTTGATGACCTTGAACAGGGCGTTCTTGATGACCGAGATGGCCAGGCCCGCGGCGATGTCGCCGACGGTGGCGCCTTCCTTCTGCGCCTGCTTCACGCGGCTGTTCATGAACACGGTGCAGCGGCTGCCCAGGTCGACGGGGTTTTCCGCGCCGATGGCGGTCTTCGCGAACTCGGACACGTCCAGGTTCAGGCCGCTGGCGAAGCTTTCGATGAAGCTGCCGCAGCCCGAGGAGCACGCCTCGTTGAGCATGATGTGGTCGATGACGCCGTCTTTCACGCGCAGGCACTTCATGTCCTGGCCGCCGATGTCCAGGATGAACTCCACGCCCGGCAGCATCTCCTGCGCGCCGCGCAGGTGCGCGACCGTCTCGATCTCGCCCGAGTCCACGCGCAGTGCCTCAAGCAGCAGGTGCTCGCCGTAGCCCGTGACCGTGGAGTGGCCGATGGTCACCAGCGGGTTGCCGGCGGCGTCGCGCGGAAGCTCGCGGTATAGTTTGGCGATGGCGGCCTTCGCGCAGCCGAGCACGTCGCCCTTGTTCGACACGTAATGGGTCCACAGCAGCTCGCCGTCCCGGCCGATGAGCGCGGCCTTGAACGTGGTGGAGCCGGCGTCGATGCCCAGGAAGGCGGTGCCGCGGTAGCTGGCAAGGTCGCCGCGGGGCACGCGCTCGCCGGCATGGCGGGCGTTGAACTCGTCCAGCTCGGCCTGGTCGGCGAACAGCGGGGGCAGGCGCACGACCTCGCTGCCCTGGATGTCGCCGAGGTTCTTCAGGCGCTCGAGCACGTCGGAGAGGAGCTCGGCCTTCACCGTCTCGCTGGCCGCGCCGGCGATGGCGCAGCCGCCGGCCACGAACAGGTGGGCGTTTTGCGGGACGATGCGATGCTCCTCGTCCAGGTTCAGCGTTTCGTAGAAGCGTTTGCGCAGCTCAGGCAGGTACTGCAGCGGACCGCCCAGGAAGGCCACGTAGCCGCGGATGGGGCGGCCGCACGCCAGGCCGGAGATGGTCTGCGTGACCACGGACTGGAAGATGGACGCGGCGATGTCCTCGCGGCGCGCGCCTTCGTTAAGCAGCGGCTGCACGTCGGTTTTCGCGAACACGCCGCAGCGGCTGGCGATGGGATAGATGGTGGTGGCATGCTGCGCCAGCTCGTTCAGGCCGCCGGCGTCGGTGTTCAAGAGCGCCGCCATCTGGTCGATGAACGCGCCGGTGCCGCCGGCGCACGTGCCGTTCATGCGCTGCTCGATGCCGTTGTCGAAGTAGATGATCTTCGCGTCCTCGCCGCCCAGCTCGATGGCCACGTCGGTTTTCGGGATGAAGGTTTCGACGGCGGTCTTGCTGGCGATGACCTCCTGCACGAACTCGATGCCCAGCCATTGGGCCAGAAGCAGGCCGCCCGATCCGGTGATGGCGATGGTCATGCGTTTGTCGCCGAAATCGCGCGCGGCTTCGGACAGCACCTCGACGATGGTGGCGCGCACGTCCGCGTGGTGACGGCGGTACACCGCGTAGCGGATCTGGTCCGCGTCATCCAAGATGGCAAGCTTGACCGTGGTGGATCCCACGTCGATGCCGATATGCAGGTTCTCGTTCTGGTTGTTCTCGCTCATGTTCCGCCTTATTCCTTACAGTCGAATGGGGTCGCCGGGTTTGATGAAGAACAGGCGCATGGCCACAAGGGCCATCTCCTGCGAGCTTTCCTTCATGCCCGTTTCGATCCAATGGGTGATTACCCCTAGATACGCGCTGGCGTAGAACGCCACATAATATTGCACGAACGGCGAGGGGTCGTTGCGGTAGCGCTCGTGCAGGATGGTTTGGATGATCTCGGTGCACACGGCGTCGCGCACGCGCGGGCCGAAGCTCGGGTCGCCTTTCGGGCCCATGATCGCGTGCAGGAAGTCGCCCTGTTCGCGCAGGTAGTCGAACAGATTCACCAGAAACGGCATGGGCTTTTTGTTCACGCGATAGCGCAGCACGTCCTTTAGGCTGAGCCGCTGCATGCATGACTGGAGGTTTTCCAAGTCGTCCATGATGTCGTCCTCAAGGGCGGCGAGCAGGCCCTCCATGTCGCCGAAGTTGTTGTACAGCGTGCCGCGGTTAAGATCCGCGCGGGCGCACAGGTCGCTGGCGCTGAAGTTGGTCAGGCCGCGCTCTTCGATCAGCTCCACGAGCGCATCGCGCAGCGCGCGCTTCGAGCGCGTGATGCGCCGATCTTCGACGGCGAGCTGCGTATCCGCAGACGCTATCGCCGAGTTCGAAGCGGAGCTTCGTTGCGTGGACATATACCCCCCTTCCTTGCGTAGACAGGCTGCGAACACGCGATGACCGGACGATAACGACCTCGCGACGCAGCTTGCTGCGTTTTGCGTTTTGAACAACCCGGGCAATAATGGACAAGTTGTTCAATAGCGTTATTTTACCGACCAGACAAATGGGAATCAACGAACGCAACGCGCCTGCAAACGAGTCCCGCAACCTCTACATATATAGGTAGGCGGCATGGTTTCCGCTGCAGAGGCGCAGAATCGACACAACACCCGACCGGCACCCAATGCGGTGCGGCAAAACGCCGAATACGAGGCATCAAAGCCAACGCGATTCCCGACGCAAATCGACGGCGCAGCATGGCTTCCAACCCCGCCGACAGCACGATGCCGATGGCGGTCGCCCTGCCACCGCTCACCCCGTTCTACATCATAGCCGACTAGGTTATCGTTTTCACAGATAGCTTCCGCCCGTCTTTTCGTATGAGCAAAGCTATTGCCCAAAAATCCCCGCTCGGTATACTAGGCGTCACGCAAAACAAGGCGTCACTGCCCGCCCGCAAACTCGCGGTGCAGCCCAGGCGCAAATCGATGGGAGGGAGACCCTACATGAAGAAGTCCGCACTGAAGAAGCTCGCGGCGTTCGCCGCCGCAGGCGTCCTGGCCGCCGGCGTCCTGGCCGGTTGCGCAGGCTCCGGTTCCAACTCCGGCTCCGACGACAAGACCATCACCGTCGCCGCAAGCCCCACCCCGCACGCCGAGATCCTCACCAACGCCGTGGCCGATCAGCTCAAGGAGCAGGGCTACACGCTCGAGGTGAAGGAGTTCACCGACTACATCCAGCCCAACACGGTCACCGAGGAGGGCGAGGTCGACGCCAACTACTTCCAGCATCAGCCCTACCTGGATTCCTTCAATGAGGAGAAGGGCACGCACCTGGTCTCCGTCGAGCCGATCCACTTCGAGCCCTTCGGCCTGTACGCCGGCAAGACCGCTTCCCTTGACGCCCTGGCCGACGGCGCAACCGTCGCCGTGCCCAACGACACCACCAACGAGGCTCGCGCCCTGCTCCTGCTGCAGCAGGAGGGCCTGATCAAGCTGGCCGACGGCGCAGGCATCACCGCTACCGCCAAGGACATCGTCGAGAACCCCAAGAACCTGCAGATCAAGGAGCTTGAGGCCGCCAACATCCCCAACGCCCTGAAGGATGTCGACATCGCCTGCATCAACGGCAACTACGCCCAGGCCGCCGGCCTGTCCGTCGAGAAGGACGCCCTGGCCGTCGAGGCCACCGACTCCCTGGCCGCCGAGACCTACGCCAACGTGCTGGTCGTCAAGGACGGCAACCAGGATTCCGAGAAGATCCAGGCTCTGGCCAAGGCCCTGAAGTCCGATGCCGTGCGCGACTTCATCAACAAGACCTACGAGGGCGCCGTCGTCCCGGTCTTCTAAGCCGCAACAACGAACCAATCGCGAAAGCGGGCCCACGGGCCCGCTTTTTCGTTGCCCAAAGGCTCCCCTGCCCGACCAATGCGGCTGCAATTTGCTATCCTGTTGCAAAAGAATCGCCCGTTAAAAGGACAGCATCATGCAAATCACCCCGGAAGAAATCGCCGAAACGCTTGCCATGGTCAGCAAGCAGCACCTGGATATCCGCACCATCACGTTGGGCCTGAACCTGCGCTCCTGCACGGATTCGGATATCAACACCATGGCGCGCAAGGTGTACGACAAGATGACGAAGGCCGCAGAGCAGCTGGTGCCCACCGCCGAGCAGCTCGAGCGCGAGTTCGGCATCCCGATCGTGAACAAGCGCATCTCCGTCACGCCCATCGCCGAGATTTGCGCCGCCGTGCCCGACACCGACCTGTCGCGCATCGCCGTGGCCATGGACAAGGCCGGCGCCGAGGTGGGCGTCGACTTCGTGGGCGGCTTCTCCGCGCTCGTGCACAAGGGCGCATCGGCCGCTGACAACAAGCTGATGGACTCCATCCCCAACGCGCTTGCCGCCACCGAGCGCGTGTGCTCGAGCGTCAACGTCGGCTCCACGCGCGCCGGCATCAACATGGACGCCGCGCTGAAGATGGCCGGCATCGTCAAGCAGTGCGCCGAGCTGACCGCCGACCGCGACTGCATCGCCGCCGGCAAGCTGGTGGTGTTCTGCAACGCCGTCGAGGACAACCCCTTCATGGCCGGCGCCTTCCACGGCTCGGGCGAGGCCGACGCCGTGGTCAACGTGGGCGTTTCCGGCCCGGGCGTCGTGCGTCAGGTGCTGGCGAACATGCCCAAGGACGCCGACATGACCGAGATCGCCGAGGCCATCAAGGCCACCGCGTTCAAGATCACCCGCGCCGGCGAGCTAATGGCCCGCGAGGCCAGCCGCCGCATGGGCGTGGCGAAGGGCATCCTGGACCTGTCGCTGGCCCCCACCCCGGCCGAGGGCGACTCCGTGGCCGAGATCCTGGAAGCCATCGGCGTTGGCCAGTGCGGCGGCCCGGGCACCACGGCCGCGCTCGCCATGCTCAACGACGCCGTGAAGAAGGGCGGCGTCATGGCCAGCTCCAGCGTCGGCGGCCTGTCCGGCGCGTTCATCCCCGTGTCCGAGGACGCCGGCATGATCCGCGCCGCCGAGTCCGGCGCGCTGTGCCTGGAGAAGCTCGAGGCCATGACCTGCGTCTGCAGCGTCGGCCTGGACATGATCGCCATTCCCGGCGACACGCCGGTCGAGGCCATCTTCGGCATCATCGCCGACGAGTGCGCCATCGGCATGATCAACAACAAGACCACCGCCGTGCGCGTCATCCCCGCAATCGGCAAGAAGGTCGGCGACAAGCTGGACTTCGGCGGCCTGCTCGGCTATGCGCCGGTCATGCCCGTGAACACCCACGCCGGCACCGTGTTCGCCCATCGTGGCGGCCGCATGCCCGCCCCCATCAACTCGCTGAAGAACTAGCGGACGCGGCAAGCACCACCCGAACGCAAGCGGGGATTCCGAACACTCGGGATCCCCGCTTTTTTGCCGCCACAGCAACGTAAAAAACGGCTCCCGCGGCCTTTGGGGTCGCGGGAGCCGTTCGTACGCGCTTGTGCGCTTAACCTAGTCCCTGGTCAGCTTGCGGTGCAGGCGGTGGGGCTTTGCGGCCTCCTCGCCCAGGCGCTCGATGCGGTTCTTCTGGTAGCTCTCGAAGTTGCCCTCGAACCAGTGCCAGTTGCCCGGGTTCTCATCGGTGCCCTCCCACGCCAGGATGTGCGTGGCAACGCGGTCGAGGAACATACGATCGTGGCTGGTCACCACGGCGCAGCCCGGGAAGCGCAGCAGCGCCTCCTCAAGGCTGGACAACGTTTCAACGTCCAGGTCGTTGGTGGGCTCGTCGAGAAGCAGCAGGTTGCCGCCCTGCTTGAGCGTCAGCGCCAGGTTCAGGCGGTTGCGCTCGCCGCCGGAGAGCACGCCCGCAGGCTTCTGCTGGTCGGAGCCCTTGAAGCCGAAGCTGGCCACGTATGCGCGGCTGGGCACCTCGGTTTCGCAGACCATCATGTAGTCCAGGCCGCCGGAGACGACTTCCCACACGTTCTTGTCGCCATCGATGCCCGCACGGCCCTGGTCGACGTAGGAAACCTTCACCGTTTCGCCGAGCTTCAAGCTGCCGGAGGTGGGCTGCTCGATGCCCATGATCATCTTGAACAGGGTGGACTTGCCCACGCCGTTGGGGCCGATCACGCCGACGATGCCGTTGCGCGGCAGCTCGAAGGACAGGTCGTCCATGAGCACGCGGTCGCCGAACTGCTTGTGCAGGTGCTCGACCTTGAGGACCTCGGCGCCCAGGCGCGGGCCGGCTGGGATCTGAATCTCGGTGAAGTCGAGCTTCTTGGACTGCGCGGCCTCGGCGGCCATCTGGTCATAGCGCTCCAGACGGGCGCGGCTCTTCGCCTGACGCGCCTTCGGGGAGCTGCGGACCCACTCGAGCTCGCTGGCCAGGCGCTTCTGCAGCTTCTCATCGCGCTGCTTCTGGCCCGCCATACGCGCGGCCTTGGTCTCCAGGTACGTGGAATAGTTGCCCTTGTACGGGTACAGGCTGCCGCGGTCGACCTCGCAAATCCACTCGGCCACGTTGTCCAGGAAGTAACGGTCGTGCGTGACGGCCAGCACGGCGCCGGGGTACTTGTGCAAGAACTTCTCCAGCCACAGCACGGACTCGGCGTCCAGGTGGTTGGTGGGCTCGTCGAGAAGCAGCAGGTCGGGGGCCTCGAGCAGCAGACGGCACAGCGCCACGCGACGACGCTCGCCGCCGGAGAGCACGTTCACCGGCATGTCGGGGTCGGGGCACTGCAGCGCGTCCATGGCCTGGGACAGCTGGCTGTCCAAGTCCCAGCCGTTGGCCGCGTCGATGGCGTCCTGCAGCTTGCCCATCTCCTCCATAAGCGCGTCGAAGTCGGCGTCGGGCTCGCCCATGAGCGTGCCGATCTCGTTGAAGCGGGCGATGTTGGCCTTCACGTCGGCGAACGCCATCTCGATGTTCTCCAGGACGGTCTTGTCCTCGTCCAGCGGCGGCTCCTGCTGCAAGATGCCCACCGAGTAGCCGGGGGTCAGGCGCGCGTCGCCGTTGCTGACCTCCTCGATGCCGGCCATGATCTTGAGCAGCGTGGACTTGCCCATGCCGTTCGGGCCCACAACGCCGATCTTCGCGCCGGGATAGAACGACAGGGTGACATCGTCGAGGATGACCTTGTCGCCGTGCGCCTTGCGCGCCTTGTACATTTGGTAGATGAACTCTGCCATGCGTGTTGCCTTTCTGATCGAGCAGCTGCGTATGGCAATGCCAAGCCGCTCCATGCTATACTGCGATTACACACCAAGCCCGGATTCGTTAACTGGGGCGGGCGGGGTCGTGTTTACGGTTTAGTTAAGCCCGGTTGCCGCCGGGCTTTTCTTTTCCTTCGACCTCATCCGTCAAACGCTTATAGTCTCGCCATCGCCGAATCAGAAACTCGGCGATGCATGCCAATGCGGCAAGGGCTTGCAAGATTTCATACACAAGGTTCATAGGCGACGCCTCCTTTGAATCGAAGACCCCGCCCGCGTTTCGGACTTGGTGCGTCCGCCTATTCTATCAAGCCTTGGGCATGCCTGGCCACAGAGCCGCTCCACTCACGGGAATAACGTGAAGCATGAGAAATCTCATTTCGATTTGCGGCTGATAACTCGAGGACGCCCGAGCAACGACATCGTGCATCGAAAACGAAACGCATTTCGTCATTTTTGCACGTACAATCCGCAGCCTCAGACTATTCAAGCGGCTATTGGATGAAAAGACGCCACCGTCCCCTACCCTTTCGGCTTCTGAAGCTTTGCCGCCGCAGCGGCTGCCCAGGTGCGCGGAACGAGGCGGCTGCCGAACACGATGAATTTCGCCAGCACGCCCGGGCAGCACAGCAAGCGGTTGCAGCCCAGGGCCCGGATAGCCGCGCGAGCCACGCGCGGGGCGCTGATGGTCATGCGCGCCAACGCCGTTCCGCCCGCGTCGGCGTTGTCCCAAAACGGCGTGCGAACAGGCCCGGGGCACAACGCGGTCACGTGCACGCCGCGCGGGCGCAGCTCCATATGCAGCGCACTTGAAAACAATTGGACGAACGCCTTCGAGGCATAGTACGTGGACATGTACGGCCCGGGAACGAACCCGGCCACGCTGGCCACGTTGAGGATGCCGCCGTGCCCGCGCGCCACCATGCCGGGCGCGAACGCGTGGCAAAGCTCCATGAGCGCCATGTCGTTGGTTTGCACGAGCGCGCGCTGACGCTCCAAGCTGCTTTCCGCGAAGGGCGCATCGTAGCCGAAGCCGGCGTTGTTCACGAGCGTCTCCACTTGCAGGTTCGCCGCCTGCACCTGCAACGTCAGCGCATCGACGGCGCCCGGCTGCGCGAAGTCGGCAACGAAAACGTGCGTGTCCACGTCGAAGCGTTCGGCCAGGTCCTTCGCCAACTCCTCGAGCTTGTGCCGATCGCGTCCCACCAGGGCCAACGTGCCGCATTCGCGGGCCAGCTGCGCGCACAGCTCGCGGCCGATGCCGCCCGTCGCGCCCGTGACCAGCGCGCACAGCGCGGGCGGCTGTTGCGAGGAAAACGCGGAGGGCGCATCCGCGCGGCCGTCAAGCGGATCAGGGTTCGCACGGGAGCTGTGCGGCCCAGCGGCCAAATCGGCCGATGCCACCTGCGACACAGCAGCCCGCGACACAGCATCGTCGCGACCGGATTGCGGCACGTCCGCCACCGGCACCGCACCTCCCGTCCGTGCCGCACCGCCAACGCCTGCCCCGTTTTGGAAACCCTCTACGTTCTCGGGCAACACCATGTTCGCCAACTCCTTCACCTTATCCTTCGCCTCTCGACACCGACCGACGGGAAACCAACCCCCGAAAGGGCGCCCATCCGCGGCATTGCGATTAATCGACCATCGCCATGCACAGCACCACGAATAGAGCGGTCGCAACGACAAAGCCCGCCATCACGGCCCATACGGCCGGACGCGCCCAGTTCACCGTCCAGCCGAAACCGGAACGCTGCGGCAAAAACAGGCTGGCATCGCCGGGGTTGTAATAGAACAGGCCCAGCTTCCAGTATGAACCGCACCCCAAAACTTGGACGGCCTAAATAAAGACTACGCCACCAGGGAC
>ERZ1035027.209-NODE-209-length-37238-cov-26.605357_pt1 | contig 37238 bp, 56 predicted proteins | sample MGYA00520604_ERZ1035027 | MGnify/ENA primary metagenome ERZ1035027 (study PRJEB33766, sample SAMN09781743) | gut metagenome | biome: gut microbiome | host: Homo sapiens | place: Madagascar | study: EMG produced TPA metagenomics assembly of the PRJNA485056 data...
AAAAGGTTGCGCTTAAGCTTTAGCACTATGTGCACCAAAATTTGCGAAGAGCCTCCTTTCATGCAGCTTACTATTTGCTTTTTCTAAAGCGTTGTTGCGTTTATACTGATAAAAATAGAAATCATCCTTCAATCGTTCGTACTGCTTACGGAAGCGATGGTTGGTGTACTTACGGAAGAATTTAGACTTACTGCCCGATTCTATGATAAGGTCAAAGATAAAGCCTGCTATCTTCTCCTTTATCTGATTCATATTTATCTTCATACGATCATCCTTCTTTGCTACTATTAATAAGATCCTCATACTCTCCTATCGTGATTTCCGTGAAATCAGGATTGCGCTTCTCGGCTCGAATGCTATCATCGAAAAAGGCAAAGTAACGGTCATTGCAGCAGAGAAGTTGAGTGATAGAGAAAGAACCACCTTTAGGAACTCCTACGCCCAGCTCCTCCAGTATATCAAAATGGTTGGCAACAGCCTTATAGGAGGCAAGTACCGCGGCGATAGCCTTGCCATGCTTGTATCGCTTGTTAGGTGCTACGGCTACATAATAGCCATCCTCCAGCATCTTGCCATCACGTTTCTTCCATAACTTCTTATCCAGCTTTTCATATTGCGCAGTCGGCAACCAGATAGCGGTTATATTGTACTCTCGTAGCAGACTGCGGTTAGGCTGATAGCCTTGCCACTTATCAAACTCGAAGCCTACGGCTTCTTCCACTCTCTTCATGTAGGCTTGATACTCTTTTTCTTCAGCTTCGAGAGTACCCTTAATGTATTTGTAAGTCTTTGTTCCTTGTTTAGCTTCGTATAACATATTTTCAAAATTACCTTTTTAATATCTATCAACTAATCTTTTATACATCATATAGTAATGGAATGGGCGAGGGTCGTTTGGCTCGTCTTGGTGATAGCCCATGCCGGCAAGCCACTTATCTGCCCAAGTGTCAGTTTCCGGCTTAATATCCCAATTTACAAACAGAATATGTACGCCGTAACCTTCTGATCTAGCCTCTAAGGTTTTTATCATTAGAGAACCAATGCCTTTCTGCCGATCTTCCTCACTAACGATGAAGCTATTAATGTAGCCACACACCGGGTCCTTCCTTATCGGATCATAGGCAGAATCAAATTCCATTAAGGCGAAAGCGGTACCAGTTAAATTTGTAAGGGTAAGGACATTTTCTTTCCAAGAACCATCGTGAGCGTTCCAGCAATCAATCTCTTTAAGATATGATATGAAAACAAAATCCGGTTCTTTAGCTTCCTCGTCTGACAAAATAGCAATTTTATATTCTGCCTCCAGAACGAGATTATCTACAATTCCATCGAGATATTTTTTCCCGGTCGCCATCAAAAATGCCTTCAATCTCGCAGCCAAGGCTGCACGCTCTTCTTCTTTCATACGCTTTGAAAATTATTCTTCTCGATAATTAAGACCTAGGCCAAAAAGAAAATGCTGCAACTCGTGAATGTAACAAATATCTTTTTTGGCCGGGGTAACGAAATCAAAATGTTCTAAATGAACACACCAATAGTCTCTTAACATAGTGCTCTTGAGACTACGAGTTATTATAACTTCAGTCCCATCCTTTTTGAATACCTTTCGATAAGGTACATCAACACGCATTTCTTTCGGATCATATCCCGGACAAGAGAAACCTGCTCGCATCAAATTTTTAGGAGTAATTTTAATACCATTTATATTAGATACATGCACGACAATATGCCCCTTTTTCAGAAGTCGATTATAGGTGACTAGATATTCCGTTTCAGAAATACGTCCCAATACTTCATATACACGATGATAATCTATTGATACCAAGTCTCCAGTGATAAACTGAGACTCTATATCCCATTGGCATTTCTCCTTTCCTGTCCAAAGTCTATGACTTAATCTGTAAGATCTTTCTTCTTTTATCTTATCACAGATTACAAATATAATCATTACTAAGAACACAAACAGAATTACCAAGAGAGGGTTTGTTACTATAATCATACGCTATTTCTTTCTTCTCCTATTACGTTTATTCTGTAAATACTTCCCGTAGTCTTTTGGGGTAGGAATCATCATAAATGACTTATCCACAATTGTAAATTCCGGGTGATAATAATAATCTATATATACTTCATCGGGCATACGCTATTTATTTAAATAATTACCACAAATACTACCACATGACGTTTCACATTGCTCATCAATGCACCAGCCTAGGCCATAGGCATCCTCGTTATCGAACCAGTAGCAGTTGCCACAACATTTCTTTTCTTTCTTTGCCATGTGCTACTTGAATTTGATTACGAACATATTCTTTTTTAACCACGCATCAGGGCACATGCCCTTCTTTGGTTTATCTACCGTTATCTCGTCGATTTCCTTCTCGATATACGGTTGGTTATCTTTCGGATAACCGAGGAGAAAATGAACATGAGTGAAAGGCTCCAATACCTCCTTGCGGTAAGTTCTATCTTCCGGACTGTCCGAAGTGTGTTTGAGTCCTCCAGTAAGATAGCCTTGCAGGAAAAGGCCTCTATCGGAAGCACGATGATATTTGGCTACGCCAGCTATCACGTTTGGCCTATTCGGTATATCTTTTTTTAACAGACGCATCGTCCAGTATACAGAGCATTCCCGATACTCCTCTGTCTTCTCTCCGCTAGCTATCTTCTGATACCACTCATCAGTAAGATGAATGGTTAATACTTTCTTTTCTGCCATATTACTTACTTTTTTAGACCCAGCGATAGAATCGCTGGGAACGAGAGCTATACTTCATAATTTTCAAACTTCTGTGCTGTTTCTAGCCTTTCAAACAACTGCTCTACTTCTGACTTCTTCGAGAAGAAATCGGAGAAGAGATTTCTCATTGCCGCATAAAAGAAGTTATGACGGTTGCGATACAGCGTTGTGTAGCCATCTGCCAATCGAAAATGGAGGTGAGGGGGAGTTACGGGAAACAGCGACTTACCGAATACCGGTAATACGCAAACTACCAACATCTGAGCATTGTAACGTTCCTCCTGCTTATCTACTATAGTGAAAGAACACCGGAAACTTCTTTTTGGTTCTTCTTCCTGAGTTGTTGTATCACTGGTGAGGTCAACCGGAATGAAATGAGAATCGTCAGCCACAAAAATACTTTTCTCGACAAGAGAATGCTGATTAGAATATTCTTTTATATCTTCCTTTTTAATGAAGAAGCACTTATCGGATAAACCTGCCAGACGGTCTAAACCGTCTTCGCCAAGCTTTTCTTTCAATATGTTTATTTTATCATCCATACGCTGTTATTTCTTTTTACTATAATCAACTATTTTATCCTTGAAACCGACAAGACGTTTAGCGTCCTCCTCGGTCATTAATTCCAAATCATCGTTGTTATCATTATCTTTGATAACCAAATCGTCGGTAATGACGAAATAATACTTACCCTCATGGATAAGCTGAGTAGGACGGAAAGAACAACAGGAAGCGATGGCCCGCAAACCTAACTTATACAGAATATTATCGTGACTGGTAACTGGATGATATGAAGACATCACTTCCTTTATGGCCCTACCCTCTTCATTATTCAGGTTAGGAGCTACCCAGAACTGATTATCATCACTATAAGTCCTGCTCCAGACTTCCTTATCCAATGTTTCGTACTTCTCAGGAGTAACAACAAACTCGTAGATTTCCACCTTTCGGAAAAAGGTGGAGTTTACGTAAGAGGCAATGACTTGGGTTAGCTGGAAGGGTATCGCCTTGCGGATGCGATCGCAATACTCTACACTTTGCTTTCGCTCCTTATCTATCACGTCCTTCACCCAATCGAAAGACTTAGTGCCTTCTTTTAATTTAAATATGAGCATAGTGCTATTACTTTAAATGATTTTTCTTGAGACCAGCGATAGAATCGCTAGAAACGATGACTAATCTTCTATGAAATCCCGATTATAATCATTTACATCAATAATGATAGGAATATTCAGGATAACACACGAGGCGAATGGCAGGGCTGCCATATCGGAAAATACACTATCATAGGATGGAATCTCGATAGTTCTATCTTTCTCCTTGATAAGAATACTCTTGGCGGTGCGCCCGTAATTAAAGCCTTGGGTTGGAATACGGAAAACATTGTATCGGTTCTCACTTTTTTTCGCTTCTACCTTCATCAGGCAAATATCCAACTTTCTTTCCTCACCATCCTCAATGATGGTAAGAACACCATCTCTAATAGGAGCACCATACTCCTGATTATCGTCAAACTCAAGCGTGATACCATCACCATATTGAGAAAACTCGCAGTTGGCATACACCTTATCTAATAGGCGGGATAACTTGACGGTACCGTCTTCCTCGGTAGGAATGCCCGATAGGACTTTACGGAATGATTTACAGAAGGTACTAATGCAGGTCTGAGCTGCCATCTTATCTATCTCTGCAATAATTTCCTTGTTGACTATTTCGGCATAGCTAGGCAAAGAAAAACTTGCCATCGGAATGTTCTTCTGCAGGTACTCATGCACCTGCTTACGAAAAGGCGATGAATAACCGGTGAAGTACTCCGTTATCTCTTTCTTGATACCTGCTCTTGCAGCTTCAACTACATCTTTTTTCAGTTCCTCGGAACTACCGATGAACTCTGAAACTATCTTGCTTAAATTATCTTCCATTACTTTTCATTTTTATCTATTTGATTTCCTTGGACCAGCGATGGAATCGCTGGGAACGGTGGTGCTCTTTTACTTCTTGACTTGGCAGGGGCAGGAGGCTGAGTGAATGCAGCAGGTGTTGCCTCTGGCGGTTTCAAAGATGATATACTCGTGACATTTTGAAGTTACGGTGATGCTACTACCTTTTATGCGGTTGTCATCTCCTTTAACATCGGTGATGAGCGCATGAATAAGCAGATAGAGCATGCCGAACATGAATACCGTAAATATAATATCTGAGTTTGTTGCTTTCACCTCATAAAAGAGTTTCTTTAACTTTGTCTTATCCATATCGTTTTATTTGCCTTTGTCTTCAGGTGTTTGCTCTGGGTCTTTCGGAATTTGGCATTCAGTCATTTGACCTATCTCGTAGCCTTTCTGGATAACATCCAGCATACTGGCGTAGATAGGCTCCTCGGTTGAGCCGGGAGTCTGATCGCCCCAAGGCTTGCCATCCTTGCGTATTGCATCTTTATCTGTCAGCGAAGACTCCATACGACGCAGGAAGACTCCGATAGCCAATAATTCGTGATTTGGAGTTACATCAGCATCATCATTATAATCATCTGTGATTTTATCGGCAATGGCTATTATCTTATTGTAGATAGTCATGACTTTCTGTCTTTCCTCGATTGTAGCCTGCTGCTCGTTTACATTATTATTATTTTCTTCTTTCATAACTTTGTCTTTTATTTATTTACCATATTTCTTTTCCATTCTCTCAAGACTATTCTTTTATTTATCACATTTCTTCTGCATCTTCTCTACACTATCCGCAAGAATTTCCTTCAGAAAGTCTTCGGGGAAATTAGAGATATTCATTTCTTCTCCGGAAATGTGTCGATGGAACTCCTGATAGTAGATGTCCTTGACTTCATCCCTATCAAGAGACTCGTATGTTACGAAATCGAACAACTCAGCAGAAATTATATCTTCATCCTTGAAGACGCACCGAGCTACGGCTATACCACCTGGGAGTGCCAACATGGAATAATCTTCGATAACTGACTTAACGCCTTCAAATGCGAAGAAGCGGGATAATTCCTGCGCAACCTGCAATTCAGAAATCTGCTTGTAGCCATATATAGACGAGATATAAGCATTTGTGAAACAAGGAAGAAAACTGATTCTGAAGTTATGAAACTCCCACTTAGAACTTTTCGCCTTAGTCAGCATATCTGTGATTACTTCGCCCTTTTCATTGTGATAAACCACGGCGTAAACACTGCCCATCTTATTTCGAAAGGCAAATTCAACATCCGTTTCTGCGTGGTCTACTACCCGTGGTTTCGACATACGCTCTGTAGCGTTATTGAATTTTATGCAGCCAAACTCTTCGGGTCTACCAGCAGGAGTAGGCATCAGAACGATGTTGTCCTTTCTTTCTACCCTTGAAAGAAACAAATTCTTTGGATTGATGATACCCTGATCCATACACATCCTACTTGTTGTAGTCTACCACGATGTTGTACTTGGCGAGGACGGGTACCAAGCCCGTCATTACGCCCTTGCCCAGGAGAGGAACGGCATCGAGTACGCTATATGGGATGACCTTCTTCTTTGGAAGCTGCTCACGGTTGGCTTCCTCTTCGAGGAGCTTCTTGCAGGTTTCCAACTCCTTGTCGGCATCATCACGCTCATCCAAGGCTTTCTTGTATTTGGCATTCAGCTCATCGTATTGCTTCTGGGCTTCCTGGGCCTGCTGGCGAAGCTTGGCAATGTAATCGCTGGCTTTATTCATAGTGGCATCGGCTTCGGCGGCTTGCTGCACCAGGGTATCGACTTCCTTCTGATGCTGGGATTTCTGGTCTGCTAGCTGCTGCTGAAGAGAGGCAATCTCTTTGCGCAAGGCATCGGTATCGGTGGCGGTATGGACGAAATCAAACAGGCGCTCAATGTTCTGCTTTAACTGGGCGCAAGTTTCGGTGGTGGTTCCGATGAGGGTTACGGCTTCCTCGGCGGTGAGGGTATAGCCGGACTTCTTCCCAGCGATGGAATCGCTGGGAACGGGAGCGAGAGGGGGACATGACGAGGCGACTGACTGCTGAGAGGCGGCTTGCTCGGCTGCCTTTTCTTCTGCCTTCTTTTCCTCGGCTTGCTGCTCCTGCACGATGGCGATAGCGGAAGGCATGTCCTCCAGCTTGTCATAGTAATTATCTTCCTGGGCATCTAAAGAAAGGCGACCTTCGTAGGCTTCCCACAGGCCGTTGTCAATGAGGTAGTAGATGGCTGAAAGCACTGTGCGCTCGCCGTGCTCCTCGATGTAGGTGTTGAGAGGGACTACCCAGGCATTCTCTACCACGTCCTTGAGCCATTCCTTATAGACGATGTTCATCAGCTTCTTCTTATCCTGCTCTTCGGTGTAGCAGGAGGCGATGCGAGGAATGATATAGAGAGGTTCTGTTTTCTGCAGGAAGTTCTCGAAGTTGATTCCGAGCGCCTGACGGACCATATTACTCACGCTCTTGAACTTGTATTTCTTCAGTAGTGAGCGAAGAATATTCTGTTGTTTCGTATTCATGTTTTTATTGCTGTTTATTGTTTGTTATGAGCTTATACTTCAGCCCCCTGTGCTGGGTCTGACGGCCAGCCATTTTCACTATAGCCTGCCTTGCGCTCCTCGGCTAGGATTTCACGACTCTTTTCGTAATATATAGGCTGCTCGCCTGCAGTTACTCGATCATTGTTATAACTGGCAAAAACGACACCCACCTTATCCATGTACTCCTCGTTAGCACGGCGTTTTGCTATCTTCTCATCGTGCTTGGCTTTATCATACTTAGCACAGGCATCTGTACGCTCGGCGGTCAGCAGGAGTTTATATGCCTGTCGGTCGATGAGTTGCTGGTGTATAAACGCTTCCAGAACTTGCTCTTGTAATTCTTTGAAGGCATGTTCCTTTTCCTGAATCTTCTTCTTTGCCAGCATATATTCAGCAGCAGCGTTAGAGCGAGCTTCTCTCGCTGCGTCCTGCTTGTCATCTCTCTCCTTGCGCAAAGGGGCAAGGACTTCTTTCTGAAACTCTTCTAATGTTCTCATTTTGCTTATAAATCTTTTTAATGTAGTGAAACTTGAAATTACTAATCAAAAAGCGAAGGGTTTTGTCTCTTCTCTTTTTCTCTTTTTGCTGCCTTTTCTGCTTCCTCACCCTTCTTCTTTATATCGGCAGCCTGGGTGAGAATTTCCTTCAGCTCCCTGCGGGAAGCCAACGGATTTGCATTAACGATGGAAATAAACAAATCTCTACCCAGCTTCTTATAGAGAGGAATAAACTCCTTATCTACTAAGTCGGCTGGCTCGCCAGAAGGGATGCCAACCTGGTACAGGTCTTTACCCTCCTTGTTTACAATGAAGAGGATTCTCTTCTTGCCACCTTCACCAGTAACCTGCACACCTCCGGAATACTTGGCTACGCTCAGTTGGCTATTCATCCAAGACTCCTTTGTAAGCAGGATGGCTTTAAATTCATTTTCCATATCTTTACCTTATTATTGTGTTACTAACTAACCTGCTCCATTTCCTTATCCGGACAATCGGCGGTGTCCTGATACTGCACATACCGTTTATACTTGCAGCAGTACAATCCGCCGATGCAATACCTACCGTGCAGGCATACCCAGCAAGGCTTGGCATCAGGCTTCTGTGAACAATGGGTGATATTAACCATTTCGTTTTCCTTTAAAAGGTATAGATTACCTACCTTTTCGGCTACAAAGATACAAAAATATTTCAAACAATGATAGGTTAGCTATTGTTTAATTTATAATTTGGTCTAAATTTAAGAATTATTATATATTAGATACAGAAAAAGGTATAGTTTTAAGACTATACCTTCTTATTATTATATCTTTATCCTCATTATTTTTCTTCTTTCAGATCATTCTTGATTTCGTCCCACATTGCCATTTCCACCTTCTTTCCGTCGAAATGACCTACGGCTACGAGCTGCCCCCCTTCCTGGGTAGCATCGGCAGAAGAGATAGCGTTGCTGCGGATAATCATGATGTCGAACTCATGAATGGCATCATGGATGCTCTCCATGTCGATATGCTGCATATCCTCGCGTGCATTCTGACGGATGCGCTGAATGTCTATATCGGTGAGCTTGGTCTTGGTCTGCTCCTGCGCCTTGCGTACGGCTGCTGTCTCCAGGTCTATGCGCTGCTGTTCGTAGGCTTCACCTATCAAATCAGCATTCTTGAGTTGTGCTAAGAGGTCAAGAGATCTTTTGAATGCCTCTGCTCCCCGCGACATCATGCTAATGGCAAAGCTCTGCTCCAGCAGGAGGGTTTTGCCCTTCACCTGCCAGTGAATCAGGCCAGCCTTCTCCCATTTACTGACCGAAGCATGAAGGCTACTCAAAATTATCATAGTCTTCTTGATCTCCTTCTCTTTATTTCTTTTAAACGGATTCCACATAATCAATATATCTTGTTTTAAAATGAATATTTCAGTTAAAAAGCGCCCTATGCTCACGCACCGGGGAGGTATAGGGAAAATGAGTAAAAGACCCTACATTGCTTTGATTTACACATTGTATCACGGTTTTACCTTACGCTAAAGGGACTGACGTAATAACCATTCCAATAATTTCACCTAAAAAGATGAACAGCTTAGAGTTTTAAAAATCTATTCTAAATCCAAAACATGAAGAATTATCATTAATGGGTGATGAACCTGGTTCCGTCTACTTCGAGTACCAGAATATCGTTCACCACACGGATTTCTCCGCTGTTAACAAACTGCACTTTTCTCTGATGGCGCAGAACATCTACCTTCAGACAGACGCATTCACCTTCATCTACGTGTCCGGTCTTGGTAAGGAACTTGATGTAGAACGGCTTGCGTTCTACCTTCCTCGCTGTCTGCGGATGAATATAGCCAGTTACCTGCTGACCGCTGCGTGGGTCTATCCACTGCCACTTCTCGCAGAACTGGCGAAGGTTCTGATAAGACTGCTTATATCTTGTCATGGCAATACATATTTTTCGGTTTCCAGATGCTTACACGTTGCCGGCGAAGTCGTGATAATCACGATGGCTTTTCTGCTCCATATTCTCTGCATAAGGAGGCATCTGAGCATGCAGGAAACGGTCAAGGATGGTGCTCTTTACCTTTTGTTTCTCCTTGGCCACTCTTTGCCGATGTCGCAATATATCGGGTAAACAGATATTCTTTAAAGGGTTAGACCAGTCGGACGAATTATCCCAGGCTGCATAGTCAGGATAAAGTACCATCGAATAATGCGACAGCTTGCCCGTTGGCGTATCGAGCATCGGACCAGCCACGGTGAAAGCCTTTTCCTCGTTGTAAAGAACCATGTGCGAAGTCTGCACGGTTACGTCCTTATGGTTTACATAGAGGATTCTGTCCTTATACTCCTGCAGATGGGTATCCAGCCAATCCTCTACACTCTTGTCGGTAGAGAGCACCAGGTGAGTGATCCATTCACGCTCGAAACAAGTCTGCAGGTAGTTGATGATATAACCGGTGGCAGAAGTTCTGCTTACGGTCATAGCCAGCACCATCACGCAGAAATGGTTCTTTGTTTCACGGCTCGGAGTCGTATCGGCCATAAATCCGACAGCGTGGAAGAATTTATCCACCAGCACATCGCCGTGAGTATAGAAATTCAATGCCCGCCGTGGTGCCTGCATCACGGCCTTGGGCAGTTTTTTATCCACGCAGCAGGGAGGGATAAAGAGCAATGTATCGTCCATAATCTTATCTTATTCGTTCGATGTAAGTTTAATCATTGATAATCATCGGCATGAGCAGGGTCAATGCTCTAGGCGAAGAGTCATTGGCGGTAATCACTCCCGCCTTGGAAGGGTCGCCAAGATGCAGACATACGGTATCATCTGGGATAGGTGCCAGGGCATCGAGCATGCTGCTTGCCTTGAATCCAATGCGATGACCCTCTACGCAATTACTGTCGATGATAAGCACCTGGTCGTTGGCTGCCATGCTGAAGTCGAGATCCTGCGCAGTAATATCGAGGAACATGCCATCCTTTTTCAGAACGATAAGATTGCTGCTTTCGCTAGAAAAGAGTGCCACACGCTTCACTACGCTTGCCAGTTCACGTTTATCTACTGTAACCTTATAAGGGTTGTTGCGAGGAATCACGGAGTTGTAGTTAGGGTATTGACCTGCCATCTTTTTGCAGACAAAAGTAATATCATCTCCTGATGTAAAGCGCACCATACTCTCGTTTGCCTCAATATCAATATCCTCACAGTCATCAAAAACGGAAAGGGTCTTGAAGAATGATTTCTCTACGAGAATCTTACCAGGTGTTCCACTACGGAAGAAGTTACTGCCTCCCGTTTCCGGATTGTTGGTATGGATAAGTTTAATGAGGACGTGACCGTTGGATGCTACAAAGATAACCTCACTTCGGTCCTCTGCCACATCAATACACAGGCAGTTCATAATAGGGCGAAGCTCTGAATTGCCTACAAACTTGCCAGCATGAGCGAGCACATTGCTGAAGGTTGCCATCGGAAGAGAGATGTGAAGACTGGCATCGTCAGGCTGAGTTGCACGTGGAAAACCCTCGGCACTGAAATAAACCAGACTGACGTTTCCCTTCTTTACATTTTCGCCGTTCTGAGTACAGTACTCGATATTCATGCAGCGCTCCTTATCCTGAGACAGATCCATGGTAACTACGCAGTCAGCAGGAAGTGTAGAGAGGAGTGATAACAAGGATGTAATAGACAGAACAACATCTTCCTTGAAGCTGCCTTCTACGATACTGAGAGGTGCAGGGATGATGAGTTCCGAATCAGTGGTAGCTGATACGAAGAAGAACTTACCATCTTCCTTGCGCTGGGTTAAGAGCACGTTGCTCAAGATGGCGATAGTTGATTTACTATCGATACACTTCGCAGCTTTCTGCAAAGCCTGACGAAGCAAGAGGGATGATTGCGCTTGTATTTTCATTTTGCTTTTTATTTTTATAGAAATTCGATTTTCTTGTTTACGGACCAGCGATAGAATCGCTGGAAACGGAGGCTAGAACGGCAGGTTGCTCTTATCTATTTCGCCTACGGTAGCTGCTGCATTGCTGCTATCGCTACCGTTTGGCATAGCTTGCCTTCTGCCCTGCTTGCGAGAGGTGAAAGCTTTCCAGCGTTCCTCCTCTTCTGGGGTGAGGGAGACGATGTTTCCATCGTCATCCCTGTAAGGTAATGGGTCGGGACCTTCTACGTATTCTCTCGCTATCCGCTTTAACTCGTCATAGCTTTCAGGAATATGATCCTTACCCTTGCGGAAGAAGAAATAGACGTGCTTGCTGGTCTTTACCCTGCGGATATGCTTCGGCTCAACACTTTCATCATTCTCCCATTCCCGTCCTACGAAGTACTCCTCCGTTATCCAGGCTCGAAGCTTGAAGCAGCCGTGACGCTTGTTGTCCTCACCTATCAGAAGATTCTCCGGATTGCAGTCGATATTCATATTCTCGCAATACTTCCTGATTTTCTTCTTGAAGGTGGCTCGGCTGTATTCCTTGCTCTTACCCTCGCTGGCATCAGCCCAATCTCGCATGAACTCCATAAACATTTCGTCTGCACAGATAGGTGCTGAATATACCTCATTACGGCTGAAGAACCACTCGAAGTAGTTCACAGTATTCTCGGTCAGTTCTCTTACCATCAGTCTTCGCTGAACGTTCTTCTGAGGAGCAATCACGAAGGTATGATAGCGCATGATGAACTGCACGGCGAGGGCACAGATATATATCGCCTGATTGCGGTCTCGCTCGTTCAACTTTTCAGGGTCTGAGGCGAGATTTTTCATCACTTCCTGGGGAGAGCGCTCCAACTTATGTTTCATTGGGTTCTCACCACAAAATCTGTCGGATAATGACACCAAGGGGAAACGTCTGAGTGTACTATCTTCACTATCACTTAGCTGATAGTTACTGGTAATCACGTTCAATGGCGATTCCTCCAGTTTAAAGACGACAGGGTCACCAAACTTCCGTTCTACCTTGGCTCCCGCCGTTACCTTATTATATAGGTATTTCATCGGGAAACCCGAAGGCTTGTCTTCCCAGTGTATTACCCTAAACTTGCCTGGATATATCAGCAAATCGGAAAGGCAAAACTTGGCATCGGCTACCGTCACGAAATCCTTCATATCGACACGCAGCACGTTCACCGCCGAACCTACCACGAGGTTTATCATCAATGATTTTCCCGAACCGCCACTTGCCTGTTTTTCGTCCTCCACCTCATCTTCGAGGAGATAAGGGCAGATACTCTTCATATCAGCCCATGAGCGGTAACAGATTCTTCCCAAGCAGGAAATCATGTTGGCGAAATGAGAGTTGATGTCGGCGATGGCTTCAGCGGGCATCGGCTTCTTGTTGCGAATACTATCCTGCTCCAGTCTCCACTGCACATTGCAGCAACCGCGTATCACTCTCAGTACAGGCCAAAGGTCCTTCTCCTGCTTACCTTGCCAATCAACCTGCCAGCGGAAGGTTTGCGCCCAATCTTTAAGGTCTTTCTTCTTCTGGTCGATTTCAGCTCTCGTAAAGACAGGAGAGCCGTCCTCGTTAACCTGCGCTTCCTCTTGGGCGATGACTGCCACCTTATCCCTATATTCCTGGCTCTCGCTGATAACGAAAGGAGGATTGAAAACCCTCATCGTGAAATCATACGATTTCTTTGCCAGGGCTGGGATGAAGAAATTCAGCTTCTCGTAGCTGACTGGCGTGATGGCTTCGGGAGTGATTTTCAACGCTACATTGCGGAAGAAGAAATATTCCGTATGCGCATCGAAGCTCTCGGTGAAGTCTATCACCATGCTCTGTAAGCCTCCAGCCGATTTTTCGCTGAAATTCTTGTCTATCAGGTTAGCGCAGTCTGACATCATCTTGCGCTCCTTGTCATTGTACCGCCAACTCTGTTCAGTAAACTGCAGAAGTTGAACCTTTGTTGCCTGAATGATACTCTTCTGGTCGATGTACTCAACAAAGCATCTGTCTAGATGGATATACTGACCTACGAGGTCGGTACTCTCAGGGTCTATCATTCTGTAATAGCCGTGACAGGTCATAAAGAGCCACACCTTGGTAGGCGATACCTTGCAGGTAGGCGGTTTAGGTTTGCCGCTTCTCGGATCACGAGGATATTCTATCTCAAATGGATCCGTATTGTTGGCACCTCGCAACCTTGAGTATAGCGGCAACCTTATATCATGATCGAACTTGAAGTTGTCGGCATCATCCATGTGATAGCACATCAGATAATCTCTCACTGAGCGAGGAGAGCAGCCATACAACCAGTTCCACCTTTGATTATATCTACTTCTGAAGCCATCTGGCAGCGTGGCATAACATATATCGCAATATTTGGTTGCAATAGCGCCACAATCCCTTTGGCTAGCGATGTCGTTAGGGTAAATCATAATGACCCTTTCGGCAAATCGCTTCATCTTCTGATACTGCACGGCATTAAAGTCTAACTTTTCCTGCCTCCACTGCCCACGCTCGATATACCAGAAGTTTCTTCTACCTAGCGAGAAGGCTACGTGGTACCAGCAGTATTTTTGAAAATGATTATCCAGCGCCTTATCCTGACGCAGGGAACGCATAGCATAATAGATGCTCAATGCGTCTTCGGGTGTTCGACAGAAAACGATGTTCTGAGCTTTGATGTCGCCTACTTCTATAGGTTTCTGTTCAGTATGAAAGGTACCTTTCGGCTCTCCGTCCTTGGTTTCGTTCTCTACCCATATTTCTTTCTCATCGGTGTAAGGCTCGTCGGGTTGTAACTTTTCTATGGCCGAGTGAACGGCAGTAGAGTTGTTACTCCGATGGTCCATCGCATAGGTAAAGACCTTATCACCCATCAGCCACTTGCTCACTTTCCTTACGCTATGATCCTCACAGGTAGAGAAGACGATGGGGTCTTGCTGCATGGCTGGACGGAAGAAGCATCCGCAGCTTCCCTGCGGGGCTATCACGTCTGTAGCGAAGCAGACGAACAGAGGGTTCCAGGGGGTGCCGTAGATTACTTCACTCACCAGTTGTCCGTTTCTCACCACGTTTGGCAGTGTTACCTGGTCCACGGCATAGATACGGAAATCTTCGTTCAGCATCCTTGTGTTGAAGTCCTTGCCGAAGCCGTACTGCGGAATGCCCTTCACCGATGTGACTTCGCACCCCAGGGCTGCAAGCTCCTGGGGGTTGAAGTCTGTTTTAGGCATAAATGAAAAAGTCTCTATCGTCTGTTTGGCAATAGTTCGGTAGTCCATCTTGGCAAAGAGTATCGGCCATTTGGCTCTTGTCTTCTCGTTGTCACCATACACCTTTACCACAAGGTCGTGGCAAAGGCGCAATAGGCTGGCTCCGTGCATCGGCAGCTTACGCATTGCCGCATAAAGCTCAATCGCACCGTAGCCGTATTTACCGGTCTTGGTACACATCCAGCGCAGAGCACCGTGCTCTGCCTTGGTGTTGTCTTCCACTCCTACACCATTATACATACCACCACGCTCATTATTATATATAATGAGGTGAGGAGTCTGCTTTGCTTTGCCCTGCTCGCCATCGTCTGCCTCTTCCTTCTGGCAGAACGGACAGAAACAGGCTGTCTGTCCCTCGATGCGCTGCTCATCGGCAGGTTTTACGAGGAAAGCCATGTCGAGATTGGCTAGATGGTTAAGTATAGGATGGAATAACATATCTTATATCAAGAGTATTTATATATTAAAAGAGAAAGGGAAGGCACCACTCTTCGGCTATTGACCAGCGATGGAATCGCTGGGAACGGCGGCATGAGGGTAGGCCAAACTTCAAGAGTTTACATCTTGCCGGGGTATATTCCAGAGCGAGCGGTCGGAGCATTTGAAAATCTGTGGTACTCGCCCGCTGCAAAGATGCAGCATACGTAGTCGTGGGACATTACTGACTCCCACTACCCTTGCATAAGAGCGTTTCCAAAATGCCTCCCCTATTCTCTTTATATCAATATTTTCAAAGAAAGAAGAACTTTCGGGGTAATGCAGCCAAATTTTGAGGATGCCTTTTTACCGCATCGATAAGTATTTCTCAGGCTTTTTAATCAGACTTTTCACTTATCGTTCCAAGGTTACGGTGGAGGGTATCAACTTATCAGTGAAGCTTTGCAGCGTTCACTCATTACCCGTCCAGTTCTTCCTGCCATTTAACCGATGGCTCGGATTGTCTAATAAAATAAAGTCGGAATCGAAGTGTGTATCGTACCGAAGTTTGCATGATGTCATGCAGAATATCTTTGTTTATTTCTTCATATCTTCACGTTTTTATAAATTCAAGAATGTTTCCAGGCGATAATGCCTTATCTTGCAGTTGCAGATGGTTTCCATGCGATGTACTATCATCTGCGAGAGACTTTCCATCGTGAGGAAATCGGTATCAAGACCGATGATCTGCACCTCCTGCCTCCAGTATATCTTGCCGTTCTTGCGGCGGCAACTATGCGAAGGCGTGATGATCATATCTTCCACGCTGCCCGCCATCATCCTGCAGAGATACTCGCAGGTATCTTTCAGCAGAGCAAAAGGCGCATAGAAGAGAAGCGTGGGAATATCATCCCTCAGTCCGCTCATCGTCTCGGTATAGGCGAAGCGATGCAGCATTCTGTATCGGGATAGGTTCCTATGCCTCTGCTGTATGCCCGTCCGGTTGGGGATATAGGGCAAATCAAATAGTCTTGGCATAGACTTCTCTTATCTTCGTCATCATCTGCCAGGTGGAGTAGATACTTCGCTTGCAATCGAAGATTGGATTATGTGCAGCACCTTCATCGGCGATGTCCTTATAGTCCGTAGTCAGGGCATAAGCCTTGTCTAGGTCAAAACGTTCCTCGTTTGGCTCGGCTGCATCCCAAATGATTCTTGCCATTTCCAGGTAGAACGTGCGATGATCTCTCAACTGAGTATGCTTTATCTCAAGCTTGATACCCAGCTTGTAGCAGATATATCTCAGAATAGCCGGATCAAAATCGGAACCCTGTGCCCAAAGGCAAAGTTCTTCATCACCGAGCTTCTTTTTGATATAGGCTATCCATCCGAAGAAGTCATTTATCACAACATCTATTGGCCGGCAAGGTTCCTCGTCGCTGTCATTGCCGAGCAAGGCAGCTTTTACCTCGTCACTCTGTTTCGCCCACCACTCTGCCGTACTCTTGTCAAATGCGAACCCGTTTATGAACATGCTTCGCAAATCAACGTGTGCAGAGAAAGTGGAGTTTCTTAACACACCATCACCTTCATCAAAGAAAGGTGATTCTTTCCCGTAGCGCTTCCACGCCACCGCGCCGAGACTCATCACGGCTGCGGTGGGAGAAAGCGAACAAGATTCCCAATCAAAAGTTACATCTATCATATATGTAGTTACGAATTTTTAAATAGAAGACCAGCGATAGAATCGCTGGGAACGGAAGCGAGATGGGTAAGGCTTTTTTACCTTTTTACTTTTTTACCCTTTTACCCTTAAAAGCAGTAGCGCTTTAATTCCTTCCTGCTCCCAGGGCTTCCAATCATCAGCGGTGAAGCGCTTGATGATGGTGGTGCGGCTCATGCCTCGCTCCTCCATATAGGCGAAGAACTTCATGCAGAGACCGTTGTTCGCCTTTTTTAAGCAGGTATAGAACACACCCGGTTCGTCGCTCTTGGCAAGTTCTGCCAGATAGCCTTTCTTGCCTATCTCGTTGCCCAGCGCATCGGTTTCAACATACTCAGCCAATAGCTTACCTACTTCGGGTATAGCTAAGAACTGTTTTTTGCAGTCGTTAACGCCTTGGATTTCCCAGGCATCAAAACCTTTCTGGAAAAATCTGAGATAGAAAGTAGAAGTAGTGAATCCCTTAGTCGATAAAAACTCAGCTAAGTTCTTCTTTTCCTCCACCGAAATATCATTTACCTCTAACGGAGTGTTTTTTCTACATATTTTTTCTATGATTTCCTTTGTCATTTCGATTTTATTTCTTAATTTTGGTGCAAATTTAAATAATAAAATTATAATTACCAAATGTTACCTATATTTTTTGCCGAAAATTAGGGGAATTTAACACAGGTTAGCTGTATTAATTAATTTTTAGATGAACAGAATAGAGTTTTTAAACCTTTAAAATATAGTTGAGACATGAAGTACTTTTATAACTACAGCTTCCTCAACAAATGGATGGAAGCAAACAAAGACATCACAAACAAGCAGGTGATGAGAGCAATGGGTACTACGAGTAATACATGCCTGGATAGTTGGGTCCGCATGAAGTCGCCGCTGCCTACCATCGCCCTGCTGCGCTTCTGCAATGCGTTCCACGTTCCGCTGTCGGCATTTATCGTGGATGCGGATTCTCAGATGGAAGAAGGCGATGAGGGCATGGAGCACGTGCGCCCTGGCATTGATGATCAGTTTGAGCCGGATGGCGGCTATATCGACAATGACGAAAAGCGCAAGCTTGGCACACGTGCCCTGCGCAATCCGCTCGATGTGGATAGAATAAAGTCGGTGGTGCCGGGATGGACCAGCGATGGAACCACTGGGAACGGAGGCGCGGAAAGCAGAGGCGAGAGAACGGAAGAGAAAACGGAAGAGGACACTACGTCTACCATTCCGTCTCCTGCCGTAAAGACTGCTTCTGCGCCGGCTGCAGAACAGGACATCAGCATGGCTACCCTTAATCGCATGCTCGACATCATAGCCGAGCAGCAGAAGCAGATAGGCGAACAGCAGAAGCTCATCAGCGAACTGACCCGCCGCCTTGATGCTCAGCAGTCAGGCTATGGCATGGTTGCGGAAGAGATTCACCGCGAGAAGTAAACAGAAAACAGCCAGCTATCCATCACGGACGGCTGGCTGAAAATTTAACCTTAAAAACTTAAAACCTAAGACCTAAATATATAATATGATAAAAAATAGTAATTTAGCCTTCATTTACTGCTGCCATCTTTCGGCGAAGGAACTCCTTCTCCGTGATTACCTGGCAGTCATCGCTCGTGCTCTCATAAGGCACATCGGTATAATAGAAACCATGATGCAGAAAGAGCACAGGCGTAGTGTTGCCGAAGGTGAACGGAAGTTGCACTTCCTTTCCGTCCTTGTCCTTTGCCATCTTTGGCTTGAACTGCAGGATGGCAATAAGCGCCGCTTCGTTTACTATAGGGAGTGCCATCATTTCCTTCTCCAGTTCGCTGTTCTCTTCTGGAACAAAGAGAGAAGTGCTCTGCATTCCGTCCTTGGTAGGAGTCTGAACGTTTGTCCAACCTTCCTTACTGATGGTGTTCTTGAACTCTACCAGCGCCACGCCTCCGGCAAAGCCTTCGGGTGATTCATAATAGGTATCACCGCCCTGCTTCTCTACCCAGGCTCTCGCCTTTTCGCTTGCTCCACTGCACTCAGCAAGAAATGCTTTCAGCTTTTTGCCAGTCTCACTCTCCTCCGCTATCTTCAGATAGTTGTGAGGTCTTTTATCTTTACCCATAAATCCTTATATTTTAAGTAATTAGAAATCCATTATATAATTTTCGAGAAATATTGTATATATTTTCATATATTTTCGGCGAAATATTGTATTTTTGAGAAAGGAACCAGCGATGGAATCGCTGGGAACGAATGCTGCTATTTCGCCCTGCAATAGATGACCGGCTCGCCACTCTCATCATTCTGCATGTGGAAACCTTTATAGCCTAGCTCCTGCAGATAGAGCGAAAGCGGGTCACCCAGCGGACAAACTATCGCCTTGAAGTACTCACGAAGTCGAGCATCATTGAATACCTCGCAACCGTCAGTCCAATGATTCTGCGGCTCATACTGATTACCGAAGGCTTCTATCTTTGCCGGGATGACGAAATCCTGCAGCGTTACTTCTGCTTGTTCGTCATTATCCACGATGTCGTAACCACGCTGCTTAGATTTTCCCTTTCCCATTGTCGGTATGTTTTTTAATTGTCGTGAGCAATAAGACTATTACGAGTATCAGAAACAGGGCAAAGGCATTTTGTCTGGCTTTCTGCATCCACGTAGCCTTTCTCGTTTCTGCGGTATTCTTTTCCTGCGTATCTGACAAGCTGTCGGTGGCTTCCCAGTGGGTACCAACATCATTGCGGTTGCTGACAGCAAGGCTGTCGATAGTTTTCTGCATCTGATTGATTTCCTGCTGCTGTCGCTGTAAACGCTCATCGTAGGATGATTGGCTGTTATAGCTGCCCTTGCGGTGGGTGGTGCGGTTAGTGGTAGTCTGCTTGTTGCCAGAAGAATCGGTGGTCTCAGTGATTTTTTCCTGTATGGTTTCCTCATATTCGCCCGTTTTCGTCAATGTAGAAGAAGTATGCTTATCCTCGCTCACCTTAACGGCTGCGCTGTCATTCACCGCTACCTTCTGATGCACGCTATCCTGCTGAATAGCTGATACGCTATCCTTCACCTCCTGGTGGTTATCGCTAACCACCCGTCGAGAAGAGGCACAAGCTGTAAACATCATCATCACTACTGCTATCAAGAGTAGTCGAATAATCTCTTTCCTTTTCATACGTTTTCATTTCTTTTAATGTTTCTGATGCAAAGGTACGAAAAGGGGGAGAAATGGGTGGGACATATTTAAAAATAAAAAAGGTAAAAAGGCGATTTTACCTTTTTACCTTTAGAACTATCCTCGGTAGAACACTGGCGCAAAGGAGCCTTTGCAGTCGAAGAACTCCCTAGCCTTCTCCTCGATACCTAACTTCCGTATCATTTCAAAGTCATCATCGCTGCACTCTACGCAGAACCTTCCGTTCTTCATGCCAACGAAGGAGATGCGGGAAACCAGTGATTTCTCAGCGTCGCCTATAATGAGCTTGCAGAATGCCTTCCACTTGTCGGCACCCTCGCCTACCTTCGTTTCTATCTTGGCAGATGTAGGCTGCACATTCTTCTTAACGTCGTAAGCCTTCGCATCGAACAGTTCACCCTCAGAATATTTTCCAGCCTTATGGAGTTTGCCGAGCGGCGTATAGAATACCTCAAAGGTGATATAATCAGGGTTTCCTCGTTTCTTGCCTTTAGGATAATGTTCTGTATAATCAAAGGTAATATCTATATCATTCTTCTTTGCCTGTGCCACCAAGTCGGCTTTTGCCTTATCCAAAACGTCCTTTTTAAACTTAGAATACTTAGCATACTGATAAACCTTTTCCTTCGTTTCCGGATCTATCTCATAGCACCCCAGGAAGTCCTTCAGCTTCTCTACCGTAACCGATAAAGGGTCGCTCTTCCCCTTCTTGCGTGGGCGGTCCTTATTCTCCATCAGCCAGAGATAAACCCTCGGTGTTACTCTTCGCTTACTGGTCTTCGCTACACGAGCCATGTGCGGCACATACCCCTTGCTCAAGTCAAAAGCATAATCGGCCACAAAATGATTGATGTTTAACTCGACAACGCCCGAATAAACATCCTTGATGGTACCATCCTTGCCTACCCACGTTTTCTTAGGCAGCGAAATGCGATCGAATACAGGATAGAAGTCCGAAATCTTATCTTTCTTTACGAACACCCTCAAAGCGCCAATTTCTTCTACGATAGGAACCTTACCATCGGCAAACTCCTGAAACATTTCCTTGTAGTTGCTATGATTATCTACTAGTTCAGACATATCTATACGGATATGAAGAGCTTCCCTTTTCTGTTCCTCAGACAGGAACGGAGATTTAGGATAAGTCTTCTCCTTATATCGCATCTGGTCGTAGTACTGATTGATATACTCCTGCAGCTTTGCGCTTACCTGCAACATAATATCCTGTTGCAGGAGTGAGAAGGTACTGCCCAGCGAAGCGTAAGAGCACGGAGTCTTGATCCACCGCAAATTGCAAAGCTGCTGTTCCGTTGGCTGGTTCTCCAAGTCACGGAAAGTAACCTGATTTTCATTTATTCGCTTGTCTTCTTTTGCGCCCATAACTGTTACTTATATATTTTCTTTCATTTTTATATATACAGATATAATAAATAGTATCAGTATTAGTATAGAAACTTGAAAATCTCTTGAAATGCCGATAAACACTAAAGTTTCCGAAATATCGAGGTTCCAAGAACTATACCTTTTGGTACCGAAAACTATACCCTTACGTACCGAAAACTATACCCTTCCGGATTTTAGAACTTCGTACCAAGAACTATACCCTTTGGTACCGAAAACTATACCCTTACGTACCGAAAACTATACCCTTCGGTAAAAGAATTTAGAAAGAAGGTAAAAGAGTTTAGTAAAATTTTACCTCAAACTTAGCCACAAATGTAGTGACTTGTTATGTACCAAGAACTATAACCCTTTTGTACCTTTTGGTACGAAAGTCGCTATATTTATGGCTAACTTTTTATCATAACCATCTATAAATCAATCATTTAACTATTTGGTGCAATGGAGATTACATTGGTACAACGTATTTCTCAGGGCATAAATACCTATAAATCAGCGTTTTATGATACAAACTTAGCCATAAATGTAGCGAGTTGGTACCGAAAACTATACCCTTCGGTACTATTTCGGCACCTCAGAAGGTAAAAGACTTTAGTAGGATTTTACCTAAAACCACATTTCTGTTTACCTGCAAATCTGACTTTTCGTTTACCTACATTAGTCGTTCTTGTGTCTATCCAAGTACTCGATGACAGCCTGCAAAGCGATGTCCTTAATAGGAACACCCGTCTCCATCTTCATCTGCAATATCTGCATGTAGTAGTCCATCGGCACATAGATGGTGATACCGTTCTGAGTCTTCTTGCCGGCTTTTCTTGCTACAGGCTCGGATGTCGGTGCAACAGGTGCCGCAACAGATGGGACTGGAGAAGGAACTGGTGAAGGCGCAGCAGCTTGCGGTACTGACTCTGCTTCTATGGTAGCCTGCTTAGTCTGCTGCTCTTCCCGCTGTTCTTCCTGCTGTTCGCCCAGCTCTTCTTTCTGCTGCTTCTCCATGGCTTCAGCAACTCGCTTCTGGCGTGCTTCCTCGTTAGCCTCGTAAATTTTCTCTATACCTTGAATAGCTGGGGAGTCTTCCAACCCTTTAAACTTATTCACATTATTCTTTGCTTGTCTTGCCATAAATCTATAAATCTATAAATCCTTAAAGTGATACATTATCTATAATGCCAGATGCCTTAATCTTTCGGCATACTGGCCAAAATCTCCTTCGTAAAATTCTCGTAGTCATTGCCTACCCTGCTGTACGGTGCATAGGTAAAAATATCCTGCGCCATAGCCTGTGCCTCCACCATCTTAGTATCACGGCGAGTGTAAGCATCAAACATATAGTCGTCGAACTTGTCGCCCAGATATTCCTTAAACTGCTTAGTGGCTCTTGTCTGGTCGTTGCTCATGACCATAAACAAGCCTCGAATATCAATATCAGGGTTCAAATCCTCACGCGTCTCCTGCACGGCATTCAGAATTTCGGCAATACCTTTTGTTGCCAACATTTCGAGCTGGATAGGTATCACTACACCTGATGCAACAGACAGGGCATTATGTGTGAGAAGTGATAAAGCTGGTGGGCAGTCTATCAGTACGTAATCGAAAGACTCCAGGATAGAAGAAGCTCCTTCTTGTATCAGTTCCTCGCCTCGCATTTCCGTCAAAGGTTTGCCGAATAACTTAAACAAAGCCTTGCGAGGTACTGGCATCTGATTAAGGAAAGGTTCGATATTGATAAGTCGATAGGATGCAGGAGCGAGATAGATACCCTCTCTCACCTGATAAACCGGTAAACGTGACTGCTGTACCATTGCATCGTAAACGGTAGGCTGTCCCTGATTCTCTGCCTCGCTCCATCCGAAGAGAAAGGAAAGGCTCGACTGCGGATCGAGGTCGATAAGCAGAATGCGAGGTTTGCGCTCCTTTCCATCTTCGCCCTTGCCAAAGTAACCTTTGCCATAACGACGAAGACCTGTTGCCAAACTTTGTACGGTTGTTGTCTTACCAACTCCTCCCTTGTGGTTTACGAAGGCAAGGATTTCTTTTAATCTTGTTTCTGCCATAATCTTAAAAGTATTAATTCGTTTATATATATATATTTATTAATGTATTCATTTCTTTCTTTCAATAAGACCACTAACGCATCCACACATAAATGCACGTTAGTGCTTTTATGCTTTTGTGGAAAAGTGCTTTTGTGTTTTAATGCTGCAAAGTTAAGGTTTTAATTTTAAACCACCAAATGTTTTTAATATTTTTAATGCTTTTATGTATGGATTGATGTGTTTAAATAAAGATACTAATAAATCAATCAAAAAATAAACGAAGAAAGAAACAAATCAATGAAGAAAGAAACAAATGAAGGAACAAACCAACCAACGAAGGAATAAATAAATCAATGAAGAAAGAAATAAATCAACAAATACACAAACACATAAATACATAAACGCACGTTTGTGTGTTTATGTGTGCTTTTGTGTATTTATGTTTTTATGTATTTATGCTTTTATGCTTTCGTTGCCTTGTCGTAATCAAAGATGTAGAGATCGGTCATCGCCTTGCCGTTGGCAGCCAGTTCGGCACGCGTGATAGGGTAGGCGGTCCGTCGGGCAGACTGGCTCACGCTCACGTCATCACCTTCAGGCGAAGTAAACCGCAGCTTCACAGTAGCCTTGTCAGCCACCTGCCGGCTGCCTCCGTTCTCCACTGCCTCGTCCGCATACTCGGTACATGAAGTGTTCATCATCATGCACGCTGCCATCATCATGAAGGTGGTGGCAAAAAAAATCTTAGTTCTCATAAGCCAAAAATTTTAAAAGTTGTTATAGATATATTTTAAAGCTCTGTTTTTTCAGCATCGGCGAAACTCAGTGATATTTCGCCGATGCAATAACGTAGGAAACCTATTCCGTCAGGTTCGGGTCTTTATCGTATTTTCTGGCGGCTTCCGCTCTCCACTCATCATGTTTCTTCTTATAGAGTTCCTTCTGATATTCTTCTTCCAGGAACTCGTTCCACTCCTCCTCAAATTTCTCCTTCACAAATTTCCTTATCGGTCCGAGATACTTCCTTTCTTCCTGGCAGATAATACGATTTTCTTCCTTGCGTTGGTCAGCATCACTCGAAGCTGATTTCCGGAAGAATATTCCAAATTCAACCTTTAACCCCATCTGCTTGCAATATTCTATCAGAAAAGAAACCAGATGGTCTTCCAACGTCCCCAGTATATTCTCGTCTTTATCCTCTAAACCGAGATTTGTAAAATGCAGATTATTAGATAAAGACATAACTATCACTTTTGTGTCAGTTTCTACCGTCAGTTCATAGGACGAACAATTTTCCGCAAAATAATCGGGAAAAAGATAATCAATAAATATATTCAGAGAGCCGGTCATTTTCGATTTATCTACACGAACATCATAACTTTCCAGTTCGGGAATAATATCTGAAATATATCCTTCAGTATATCCAAAGAGATAATGTAGATTTTCAAAAGGTATCGTATCTCCACGATGGGCAATAACGGGATCACCACTAAAAGGAGAATCCACACCTGCAGGAATGTTCCATTGGCCGTCTTCAGCGATATAATACGGCGTATTCAGCCTTTCCAGATTGTCCTTGTCTTTCTTCCATGCAAGACCTATACGCTCATACAATACGCCGAACTTGTCAACAAAGATGGCATGATCGTTGCAGGGTATAGTAACTACTACTTCATTATCTTTCATATTTTTAGTTTTAAAATTGTTCTTTATATATATCTGAATAACGCAAAGGCCTCCGGAATTATTATATGCCTTCACGTATTTTTTATTTTATTTATCTCGGTAATGCGCCATACAACAAGGCTACTCAAGCAGCACGCCCTGAAAGGGCAGAAGCTCCTAGCCCAGGGCAGCGCCCTGGGTAATCATAGGCGCGCCCCTCTCGCCCTGTAAGGGCAAAAGCCTTACTTGAATGCTCCAGCCAGAAGTGGCAGGAAGAACACGGCTACGCCGATGGTAGAGAATAGCAGCACGGCTACACCTACCAAGGCAATGGCTGCAAGAGAGTAAGTAATTGCTTTTTTCATATCGCTATAATCTTTTTAAAGTATTAATATTGATGTTTATTATTCCATATCACTAAGTACCCAGTTCTGCGTCAAGCCTGCAATATCGTTTGCAGCCAGGAGCCAAATCAGATTAATGAGCACGCCCACATAAGGCTTTTGTTTCTCCAACGGTTTGTTTTCGAGTTTATGCGAGTTAAACCAATCTACGACCGGCTGCATCGCAATGATGCAAGGATACAGGGTACCGCACTCATTGGTAATATCCGTGATGGTTTCCTGGCGAATCTGCATTTCGTTCCAATTCAGATCATTTCCGAGCTTCTTGCAAACAAGCTCTTTGATTTCTTCTTTATTCATAGTCTTTGAAAATTTTAAAATTGATGTTTATAATTTTGTCGCAGCATCGGTGATGTTCCACCGATGTTATAACGAAGGCTTCTTCTGCGCCTGTAAGGTCGCAGCCTTGATAGCGCGGAAGGTCTCTGTAACATATCTGCTGCCTCCGTGCTTCCTGATCCAGTCGTGCACGTCATCAGGCACCACATATTTATGCACGCTGCCCTCTGCTGCTGGTCTGCCTTTCTTATTTGATGTTTTATTGATCTCCATATCTTTTCCGCTTATCCGTGATGCGTAGGGCTGAATGATTATTACTTTTTCTTCTTTAGCCAGGAAAAGAACCAAGAACCTTCCAAATATTGTTGCGCCCTGATAACGGCATACTCCCTGGTATGTATGCGCAAATCGGACGGAATCTTCTCTATTATCTTCCCTTCTAACTCGTGGTCGTAATTCACTCCGCACTCTTTCAGAAGCTCATAGAGAGGATCATCGAAGAATGAGGCAAATATATGCTCCTGAGTGTCGAGGTTTAGAAACTCGAACGAGCAGAAGGGATAATCAAGGAAGGCGTGCAATATCTTAAACATCTTTATTCCGCTTATCCGCGATGCGGTAGGGCTAAATGATTTATAATTTATGATTGATAATCTGCTTAGTTTTTTTTATCTGCTCACGCGCCCACTCCTTTGCGGTTCCTGGCTCAATATCGCCATAAAGCTCCATATCGTGCGCCTCGCTCAGAAGATTATCGTAGGTTGTATTATTATGTCGTTTGCTCGCTGCGATAATAGCCAGGGCGTGAACGTAATCTTTGATAGGGCGAAGAGGATTTTCACGCTCCATCTTTGCGATGAGCTTACCGCGCTTTACGCTGTCGCCTCGCTCAAACTGGCGTGAAATCATCGCTGATATTCTGTCGTTCTTATAATCTACCTTTTCCTCTGCCATCTGCTGCGCCTCTTCGAAGGTAACTGCATTCTCTGATTTTCTAACTAGCGAGCGCGCCCATGCGTCGCGAACGTCTTCCCAGGTTTTCACCTTCTTCACGACCTTCTTCTTTCCGTCAAGCATTTCGACGAATGCTTTTCCGTCATTCGCATTCAGGTAATAATCGTGATAGTGATCCTGATAGCCGTAGCCGTTGTAGTTATCACCGAAGGTATGATAATCTACCTTCTTTTCTTCGACGAAAGCCTTCAGCTTACCCAGAAGTGATGCGGTACCATCGAAGACACAAACGTTTACTACACCGTTCTTTTCGCACGCTGATACTCTGCTCTTATGCTTCTTGTTAGCATTCTCAACAGATGAAAATTTGGAAGGGATAAATACTCTTCTATAAGTTCCCATATTGTTTGCGCTTAACCGTGATGCGCTTAGGGCTGAATGGTTATTAGTATTAATTGATGTGTTCATCGATGCACTGGTCATAGATGGCCTTTGATAAACTCCAGTCAACTTTAGGATATTCTCCCCCACCAGCACCTTCGTTATTGTTGATGTACCACAGCTCGTCATCCTCCTTAACGGTAGCCACGTGATACATACTAACTCCAGTAAAGAAAGAATCCTGATTGTGATCGTAGCATACATCGAAGGAATTATCATCGTTTTCACGATAACGATAACCTGTCTTAATCAACTCTTCTTCTAACATTGTCTTCATACGTTCGTCGCTTAACCGTGATGCGCTAGGGCTGAAATGATTATTATTGTTTTTATTTATCTTCTTGTTTTATCTGATGCAAAGGTACGGATAATTTCTGAAACTACCAAATAAAATGCACTTTAATTGCGTATTTAAGTGCGTTTTTAACGTTTCGTTACGTTTTTAGCACCTTATACCTTATTTATCAGTCATTTGTTCGCCGTGAAGTGTCGATCCTCACATCTTGATAGATGTTGCCATCCGTGACAGCGATGGTAAAAATTGCCGCTGCTATCCATCACGGACCGCAGACAGCGAGTAAAACTAAAACAAATGCGAACGCCTTCGCACATAAACATTTAATTTTTAAAGTTATTTAAAATGAATAATTGCACCCCGCCGTGGTGTTGCTCCACGTTGCCGGTCTGCCGGACGGGGTAGGGGATTTCTATGCTACATCAGCAGAAAAATAGTGTTTGTTGTAATACTCCTTATATTCCTCCTCGGTCATACTATTCGAGGCCAGAAAACTCTTCCAGTTACCTTCCCGAACGTATTCCTCTTTCGTCTCCTCAAAGGTATGAGGAGCGATGTAACCGGCAGGATAATAAGCCTCATGCCGCAATTCGATTGCATCGCCAACCAAACACCCTGATAGGTTCAGGTCCTCTTCGTCCGGAGTGTTCTCGCTCTCCTCCAAAAGCTTGTCATAGTTCTCAATACTATGCTTAATAATCGTGCGGATGTCCTTTGCCCAAGAGCAGGTATCGTCCGGCTTGATTTTGCATTCCTGCAGTACCATATTCACCAGCTCGTCGATGCTCGCGCGGCTCTTGATATAAGCGTTATGATAAAAGTTGAAAGGGATAACGTGATCCAGCTTCCATCCCTTCTCCTCGTTGACCGATGGTCGTCCGTATGCCTTGCGGCTCTCTTCTGTCACCTGCACTTCATTCTCCTTATTCTCAATAACGTTCATACTGTTGTTTTTATTATTCTTTGCTTCCATAATTTCTAATTTTTAAATGTTTTGTAAACATGATGTTGTGATATTATTTATCGAAAGTATCACTATTAATATATATGGTCTCTGAACCACGCTTGCATTCCCTTACAGCAGAAGCATGAAAACAGGCTCTACCTATACTAGACAGCCAGCGGTCTCTACCTAGCTTTTTAAGAGCTTCCTCCTCGTTGATTCTCTGATCATCTTCAATATAATACTTATAATTAGCTTTTTCTATCTGGTTGAAATCTTCTTCGAGATAGCCGATTTTCTTTAAAAACTCCTTATCTTTCTTTGTTAACTTTGCCATAATTTTCTATTTTTTAAATGATTCTATAATACTACTGATAACTATTGAGCTCTACGAGTTCCAGCGAACCGCCTTCCAGTTTACTCTGAATTTCATATGCAACTGTAGCACCCGCAAACTTCACATCGTGTTGAAAGTCTTCTATCTGCTCCAGTACCGGAACTTTCTCGCCATTCGTAGCCCAGCGGAAAAGATGCTCCCTGATACCTTTCGTGATAGCTGCCAGCAGTCGGCGGGTTCCCGCCTTGTCGGATGATCCGACGTAATATCTAATCATTGAGCCGCGGGATTTCCAATCGTCGCAAGTACTCAGAATATAAATACGCTTCATACGATTTTCTAGTTTTTCGTTGTTGCTATAATATTGCTATAATACCAGACTGCTGCCTGAGCCATTGCATCTTTCAATGCCTTCAGGTATCTGTCTGTATCTTCAGGCGTGTTCATCGGAACGTGCCTATCTGGATATTTGCCGTTCTGATCTCCACTGCCAAGATGGATGATGCAGAAGGAGCGATCCTTGTCGTGGGTAGCTACCATACCACGGCGCTTGCAAAGCGCCACAACCTTGTCGAAATATTGTGGCTCGAAAGTGATTACCTGGAGCACACTCCAGGGATATTCCTGGGCAGTCAGCAGGATTTTACCCTGCTGCTGCGAGATAGCGAAATTATATATAACTGATGATTTCTTCATTTTCTAAATGTTCTATAATGAGTGATTACTTATGATGCCTTCTTGACGTATGCTTCTGCCACCGTCTTCCTCCCTACCATGCAGCCCTGCTTATATAGGCGATTTCCGGCTGCATCACAATGGCAGAGACATAATCTGCCAAAACTCTTATAATAAATACGGTACCCGTACTCAAAATCAGGTGTTCTGATAGCCTCTGGTGGCAGCAGCTCAATATCTCCCGGCTGGAAGGTGTAATTCTGTACCTTCTTAAATCCTGCCGGTGCTGGATTTTTAGCTTTCCAGGCTTCACGGCGCGCCTCGTAGGCAGCATGTTTGCGGTCTGTCTCTTCCCGTCTTTTCTTTCTTTCTGCCTCCCGTTCCTCTTCACGTTTTTTCTCTTCAGCTATCTTAGCCGCTTCTACTGCCAGGATCTCTGTTTTCTTCTTGCCCGTGATATTCTCGGCAATCTGCCAAAATCTGCCTTCAGGGAAGCACTGAATGACCAGCGCCAAACCTACATAAACCACGCCCCAAAGACCTTCCAGTTTGAAGACGTTGGCACTGCCTGTAAACAGATTAACGTCTATCTTATCCACTTCTGCCTGGTATCTTTCCTGTGCCTTCTGGAGTGCCTCCTGGCTTGATACTCGCACCATCTTGCACATATAGAAGCTGTTGCTGTCTTCTTTAATCTGCCACTCATTATCCATCAATTTGATGTAATGGAAAAGATTCTCCTTCTTCTCGTGGTCGATGGCGGTCCATCTGATACCCAAAGACTGATTTTTGTTTTTCGTGAGATTCACGTAAAAACCTACACAGCGGGTACTCGGATCATCAAAGATACCGTGGACGGTGATTTGAGTCTGATACTTGCAGATAGGGAAGCCCTTTGCCAGTTTCTCCAGAGTCTCGAAGCTGCATCCCTTCTCCACTGCCTGAAGCAAGGCTGCCGGAACTTTCTTCGTACTCAGATTCTTAATATGTTTCTTGTCGTATGATGATGACTTCTTGAATAAGTCTGTAACTTTGTTTGCCATAATTTCTAATATTTTGAATGTTCTATAATAGGGTGATTTCTGATTTTTCAGGTGGGCAATAATAGGGCAGCGCTTAGGCTGCCTTATTATTGCCAGGGTATGTGATAAAATCCGTAACGCTTACCTGTTCGTTTACATAATCGGAAGTCCAGAGATCCAGTCTGTCGCCGTCGGCTTCACTGAAGCCGCATTCTGCCAGCATGATATAATATAGCATATAGGCCAAATACTCCTCCTGGTGATCACTTTTGTGATTGAATAAAGCCGTGCGATTCCAGTCTTTTATGTGATTGCTCAGGAAGGACCAGAAGCCATCGCATGACGTATGATTTGAAATGATCCAGACAGCTATCTTTTCACGGTAATTTTTCACCTTTGCCATAATAGCATCTTTAGCCTTGCTGGTTAGCCCGATTTTTGCCTGGATAGAGTCTGTACTATAATTATAAAAAAGCGGATGCTGAACGCCTACAAAGGATAATTTTATATCCTTGCAGATATTCTCCTGAAGCCAGCGTTCCCACTGCTGGGTGTAAGCCTCGCAAACTGCCTTCTGATAACCTTCATTATCAAAGATAAAATCTTTGTCCTCCTTCACATCGTTGTAAAGCTCATATTCTGTGATTTCTGCCTCCGGGCTCCATCTTGACTCATAGAATCCCTGGAAGCTTACCAGGTCGATGTTTGATACATCTAATTTCTTTTTCTTTTCCATAACCTTAAAATTTTAAATGTTCTATAATATGTTATTTTCTTTATTCCCAAGGAATCCTACTTTTGAGGATTCCCTGATTTTACGCGTACACTATAATAAGGCGAAATAAACGGGTATCTTATTTCATTGATGCAATATATCGCCGATGGTGTACTCTGTGCCAGGGTGTCCTGGCAAATCACCTTGCCGTTCATGCCGTGCACCATCATGTTCAGGGCGCACATTTTGCACACCAGCGGATCCGAATCCTGAGCTACATACTGATAACGGCGACCGGCTGAAGGATTCAGTTTACTAACCTCCATAAAATGAGCCAGGAGTAGGCGACCGCTTCCGGCTGCACAGTCATTCACCCTAGAGCCTTCTATTTTCGCGCTGGGAGCCTCAATTTTGCCCGGTGATATAATAACACTCAGAAAATCTGATACGCTTGCAGGCGTGAAAAATTGCCCCGTCTTAGATGCCTTGCCAGCGGTTAAATACATATCTTCATACAGCATACCGAACACGTCGAGCCACTGGCCGCGGTCCATCGCCTGGCTAACATCATTGAGCCATACCATTGCCAGGGTAGCCAGTTTCGGCTTCGCCTGAAGGCGCTGCTGCTGCCATTTCAAATAACCTTTTGAATCACCCAGGAACGCCTCCACGCTGAATAAATCCAGAAGGTAATCGCAGAAATCATTCAGTGCCATCTCGTGTGGTCGCCCGTTTTCCTTTGCCTGGTCGCTCAAAATATCTACATACAGTTTCGTATTTATCATAAATCCTCAAAAATTTAAACGTTCTATAATAGGTGCCCTGGATAGTGCCCAGGGCTAGCTGCTAGCATATCCAGATATGACTAAAAAGTGGGTACTTCTCCAAATCGTGTTCACGTGCCCAGATTCTGATCGTGCCGTCGGTTTTTACCAACTCATGAACTGAAGCCTCGATTTCGCGTGCCTGGTCTACATACTTTGCGTAATGTTTGATGTCTTTATATTTGGCAATATCCTGTCTTTTATCCAGAATATACCCGTCGATCACCCCGATGGCTTCTGCTGCCTCCATACGGTCGCCGGTGAACCATTTCCACTCCTTGCCCTTCTGAGAGTTCCAGGAACCGTAAAACGTGATGCCCGGTGCGTATTCTCCGTATGAATTAATTGCGCTTAATTCCAGGCAGCTTTCATAAAAGCTACAATAAAAGCCCGTAGCCTCCTTTGCAGCGTTCAGGAAGCGCTTATTTATCACTTTGCCATCGAAAGTACGGCAAACATCTTTTAATGCCTTCATGGCTATTATTTCTTTGTTGGAGCGGTCCACGAGTTTATCGACGTGTTCGCGGTACTTCTCAACCTCCTCATTCTTTTTGCGACGAAGACAAGCTTTTACGGCGTTCTGGTACTCTTTTTCCGTGCCTATCATGTAGTTTATAGGCTTGTCACGATCAATCATACCACGGCGCATGTAATACTCATTCTTCAGGATTCCGTACTCCTTCGCATTTTCCACGCTACTGAAGCGTCCGGGCTTTTTAGTTGAGATAGAGTCGCCGGTCCATAGGAAAACGTCTCCAGGGGCATCAATTAAATCACACAAGCGATCCGCGATTTTGCTGATATTCTCATTTTCCAAATTATTTAAATCTATCTTTGTTTTCATAATTCCTCAAAATTTAAAATGTTTTATAATATAGTGATATTCTTTGCAGCCTATAATGGAAGGCTCCAGGGATGCCCTGGAAGCCTTCACGGGCTTATTTTCCGTATGTATTGTAATCGACAAAAATCTGCTTAATAACATCAAACTGAAAGGAGTAGTAAACCTGATCATACACACATTCATTATTGCAATAAAAGTGTACTTCAAAAGTACGACCTTCATGCCGGATGCTCCAGTGGCAGTTTGCCAAATCGACGGCGGCAAATATATTCTCTATTTCGGTGCCATCGTTAAACGTGATGGGTTCCTGTCTTACATCGACGTTAAAACCAAGTGCACGTAATAAAATAGCCAGTTTCTTTAAATCCTTCATATCCTCATTTTTTTAAGAGTCTATAATATAGTAATAAATCACATGTTCTATAATAGGGGTACCCTGGAGCCTCCAGGAGTACCCACAAGGGCTTTTAAGATACTCGTTTATATACGGCTGATCCATTACTAAAACGACCTATCTCTATAATCTGATCAGTTAACGGCGCGACTACTTTTTCGATATTCTCTATAATAGAAGAATATAAAGCCAAAAGTCGCTTTTCTAAGTTTTTAGACTGCATAACCGCAAAACCGCGTACCTGGCCCGTGCTTCTATACTGGCACGCCTGATCCGTGTCCCACAGCCCTTGCTCCAGAATGTCGGCAAAATCTATATCGTGTACGTCGTCGTACTCGCTACCATCTAAATAAGCCCCCTCGTAATAACCAGGTCGCAAAAATACATCTATCGAAAACTCGAAAGGAACACCACAAAACTCGATTTCACGGAAAACACTTGCAATCTGGTATGGTTCCCCGTTTTCCAGATAGCCTCCATCAAGATCACTAATCGCTCCAGCGATATTGTCGTGCAGAAAATCGAACTCGCTTTCGTCTTCTGTCATAATAGAATAGTATCTACTAAAAATTGTGCTTCCAAAATTACATGTTGCCATAACTCTAAAAATTTAAATGTTCTATAATATATTTTATTAATTCCTGGTGATATTTTGCAACCGCTATAAAGCGGCTTTTATCACTTATTAGAAGGTGCCGGCGGGAATGATCCGCCGTTTTGGCCTGGATACCTTTGCACCCTGTTATTTGAAGTTTGAAAAAGAATATCTTATAAAGAGATAGACAGTAATACACACACGGCCGCGGCTATTAGATTAATGCCTATAAATTGAAGCCCGTTGACTGTTACCCCGTCGCCATCGCTGGCAAAGTAGGTTTTAGGCGCAAACAACCATCGCCAGGCGCTTTTTATAGCTGCAAAGGTACTTTTATTCAGGCGTGCAAACAGAATGGCACACACGGCAAATAAAACACTTAACAGGGCCGCCGTACTGGAACGGCGCGAAAAAGTAATATTATAATTGTTCATTTTCTCAATATTTTAAAGATTCTATAATATAGTTATTTTGTGGGTACCCTGAAAGGTTCAGGGTTCTGGGCTTTTATGCACACCGCATGAAGTTGTCGAGATAGTAACGGGTACCGTACACCGTGAAATAAGGACGCGCCTCCGTCTCCTCGTTTCTTGGGAACGTGTACTTTATTTCTTGCCATCTTTGCGCCGTGTGCGATTTATCCATACAGTAACGGCGCCATAATACGCCGGAACCGTCACTACTTACAACTATTCCCAGACCGCCGCAATTACTGGTTGCAAAAAAACATTCTCCGTACTTTGCCAATCTGTTATATTCCATTTCTTTTGTATTCTTTGCCATAATATTCTATATTTAAAAAATTGATATTTTCTTTTCTCGCTGTTATCTTATATTATTTTATTAGCACTTTTTTCTTTGTATAGTCCCAATCTGCAGCGATACAGGCAAGACCCGCAAAAGCGGAAATAAAAGACAGAAGTCCGAAAATTAAAATACCTTCGACGGCTGCAGCAACATTATGGCACCCGCCAGAAACAAGTGCAAAAACGCAATCGATAACAACCGCAAAGAAGACGATAGCCAGGGCTACAGGGAAAAAACAAAAAGCTTCTACTTTTGCGAGTACGGCAAAGAAAAACTTTACCTTTGTAGCTGCTGCCTGAAACTTTGCCGTGATACCAAAAAAAACAAAATTCTTTTTCATAATTCCTAAAATTTTAAATGTTCTATAAATAGAGGGTACCGGCGGGAATGATCCGCCGTGTTGGCCTGGCTACCTTTGTACCCTGGAATATTTAAAATATATTATAGTGCCGCCATCATGGCAACGGCCGCGTTAACGGTTTTTGCCTGGTCCATGTTTGTGATTTCTGGTGTGTGATCACGCACAAATTTCTTTTGTTCGTCGCTTAATGCGGAAAAATTAGCTTCGAATGCTTTTATAAAACGTTCCGCCTTCTTTTGTTTATCAAGGGCCAGCGCCTCCACTTCGAGGCGCAAAGGTTCACGCATACTTTTAGAAAACTTCTCTATAGCGTGATATAGGACCGTTTCATACTCGAAAGTCTCCAAAGTGCGGTTATAATATGATACGCGGGAGTGCTCATAATCTTTGCCGCCTCCAAGTGCAAAAACATGATGGCAAAAGCCGTTTTGTGTTTTTGTAGTGTCGCAATAAAAGCGTATCTCTTCACCGTTGACAGTAAAAACAAAAGTTTTGTTGTTATATCTTTTTGTAGCCATAATTTCTAAATTTTAAAATGTTTCTATTTATTATTTTGTTACCAACACGAGCGCCTGCAGTTTAGGCGTTCGTGCTCTTTGCTTATGCCTCATAACTTGTAACTACACACGCGTAATCATAACAAGATTCGAAAGGGTCACTTTTCAAAATGTAGGCCTTTTCCTTACGGTCGTAGGTGTACCCTTTTCGCTTTAAGTCTGCCAACTTCTTGCGCTTGTCATATAACCCTAAACGTATATAATTTTTAAGGGTCCAAGATCCATCATGCAGAATCACGTAAAACTCAAATAAATATATCTTTTTCATAATTCCTCAAAATTTAAATTGTTGTATAATAAAGGGATAATAAGGGAGCCGGGACCGGCCCCCATGGCTTTATTTAATCGTCGAGTCTGATTTCATCTAAATTATCCAGATCGTAAATTGCCAGTTGGCCGTTAACTCGTGCAAGTTCCAGGGCCTCCGTACGATCCTTTACTATTACGGTTGCATCGTAATAGTAACGACCGCTTTTCGTGTCATACCAGCCACCAAAAGCGAGGCTATCAAAACAAAATGCTTCTCCCTGATTCTGCATTTTATCGATAACATCAACTACCTTTTCGAGACCTTTGGCCCCAAAAGAGTCTTGAGTAACTGCCAAGGCTACAGCATAACCTGAAGTTATAGGCTGCAGAGTTGCAGCGTTAACGGTGTAACCTTCTGGATTTTGAGCGGCGATCGCTGCAATTGTTGAAATAACTAAATTCTTTTTCATAACTTTTTAATTTTAAATGTTTAATACCTTGTTTCTTGTTTTAATTTCGAGGCTATAAAGGGATCCGCCCCCTTTTCAAAAGCTAATGTTTTCACCGTCTATAATGTAATGTATTCTATTTTTTGTTTGGCTTGAGTTGTCGCCGTTTGTTGCAATACTCGAAACGACGCCCGCGCCTGTAATAAATACACTGCCTATAGCTCGCTACATTCTTTATAATAGCCTAAATATTTAGTGCCCGCCGTTTTCTAAAGGTTAACGGCAAAAATCCTTATACGTATTTAATAATAAGTATTTGCTACTTATTATATATTTTCAATTCATTTGTGATTTTGAGTAACTGCCTGCAGTTACACACAATATGTAAATAAGTCAAAGATCTATTGTAAAACCATTACCTTTTGTTTTACGCTTGCAAAGGTAATATATTTATTTGTTACTTGCAAATATTTTCCGCAAAAGGTTCATATTTTCCTTTATATTTAACCTTTAGTTACAAATAAATACATTAAATTTGCATATATTTGCAAATAAACTTATTTGTTGCTTATTTTCTTTCGCTGTTATTTGGTGTTTACATTTTATGTTGCATACCTTATTGTATATAAAAAACGGTGGGGTGGTGCTCCTCCTGGTGTGCTGGTGGGGGTGGTGCTCCTCCTGGTGTGCTGGGGGGTGGTGCTGCCTCTGGTGGCTGGTGGGGTGGTGCTCCTCC
>ERZ1035027.216-NODE-216-length-36389-cov-18.102549_pt1 | contig 36389 bp, 37 predicted proteins | sample MGYA00520604_ERZ1035027 | MGnify/ENA primary metagenome ERZ1035027 (study PRJEB33766, sample SAMN09781743) | gut metagenome | biome: gut microbiome | host: Homo sapiens | place: Madagascar | study: EMG produced TPA metagenomics assembly of the PRJNA485056 data...
AAGCGCGCCTTCATGCCCTACGGCGGCATCAAGATGGCCCAGCAGGCGGCCGAGAACTACGGCTTCCACGTGAACGACAAGTACAACCAGATCTTCAACGAGTACCGCAAGACGCACAACCAGGGCGTCTTTGACGCGTACACCCCCGAGATGCGTGCCGCCCGCCACTCCCACGTCATCACGGGACTTCCCGACACCTACGGCCGCGGCCGCATCGTGGGCGACTACCGCCGCGTGGCCCTCTACGGCATCGACCGCCTCATCGCCGGCAAGCAGGAAGACCTCAACAACTGCGGCGGCCGCACCATGACCGACGACGTCGTTCGCGCCCGCGAGGAGATCGCTGACCAGATCCGCGCCCTTAAGGGCATGAAGGAGATGGCCGCCGCCTACGGCTACGACATCTCCCAGCCCGCCCGCGACGCCCACGAGGCCGTCCAGTGGCTCTACTTTGGCTACCTGGCCGCCATCAAGACGCAGAACGGCGCCGCCATGTCTGTGGGCCGCGTCTCCACGTTCCTGGATATCTACATCCAGCGCGACCTCACCGCCGGCAAGATCTCCGAGTCCGAGGCCCAGGAGCTCATCGACCACCTCGTGCTGAAGCTGCGCATCGTCAAGTTCGCGCGCATCCCCAGTTACCAGGCGTTGTTCTCGGGCGACCCGGTGTGGGCCACGCTCGAGGTCGCCGGCCTTGGCCAGGACGGCCGCCACATGGTGACCAAGAACGACTACCGCTTCCTGCACACGCTCGAGAACATGGGCCCGGCCCCCGAACCCAACCTCACCGTGCTCTACAGCAAGCGCCTGCCGGACAACTTCCGCAAGTACGCGGCCAAGATCTCGGTCAACACGTCCTCGATTCAGTACGAGAACGACGACGTCATGCGCCCGGTCTGGGGCGACGACTACTCCATCTGCTGCTGCGTCTCGGCCACCGAGACCGGCAAGGAGATGCAGTTCTTCGGTGCCCGCGCCAACCTCGCCAAGGCGCTCAACTACGCCATCAACGGCGGCAAGGACGAGAAGTTCCTCGACAAGCAGGGCAACCACATGCAGGTGGGCCCCGAGTACGCGCCCGTCACGAGCGAGTACCTGGACTACGGCGAGGTCATGCACAAGTTCGACCTCATGATGGACTGGCTGGCCGACCTCTACGTCAACATCCTGAACCTCATCCAGTACATGCACGACAAGTACTACTACGAGGCCGCCGAGATGGCGCTCATCGACACGAACGTCCGCCGCACGTTCGCCACGGGCATCGCGGGCTTCTCGCATGTCGTGGACTCCATCTCGGCCATGAAGTACGCCCGCGTCAAGACCGTGCGTGACGAGCAGGGCATCGTCGTGGACTACGAGGTCGAGGGCGACTTCCCCAAGTACGGCAACGACGACGACCGCGCCGACGAGATTGCCGTGTGGCTGCTCAAGACCTTCATGAAGAAGATCGCCAAGCACCACACCTACCGCAACTCCGAGCCCACCACCTCGATCCTCACGATCACCTCGAACGTGGTGTACGGCAAGGCCACCGGCGGCACGCCCGACGGCCGCAAGGCCTTCACCCCGTTCGCCCCGGGCGCCAACCCCGCCTACGGTGCCGAGCAGAACGGCCTGCTCGCCTCGCTCAACTCCGTGGCCAAGCTCCCCTACGAGTACGCCCTGGACGGCATCTCCAACACGCAGACGATCAACCCGTCCGCACTGGGCAATGACACCGAGCAGCGCGTCAACAACCTCGTGAACGTCATGGACGGCTACTTCGCCAACGGCGCGCACCACCTCAACGTCAACGTCTTTGGCGTGGAGAAGCTCAAGGACGCCATGGAGCACCCCGAGAAGCCCGAGTACGCCAACTTCACCATCCGCGTCTCCGGCTACGCCGTGAAGTTCATCGACCTCACGCGCGAGCAGCAGCTGGACGTCATCGCCCGCACCTGCCACACGAGCATGTAGCGCCCGATTCCGGACACCTTGCAGCCAGGCCCCGTCGTCCTTGCGGATGGCGGGGCCTTTCTCGTCCTTCTCGCGCGGTTCTTGGACGCCACGGTGTCCCTTAGTTTCAGAAACTTCGCACTTCGAGCATTCCGCCGTCAAAATCGGCCGCGAAACACGCGTAGTGCGAAGTTTCTGAAAAATGCGGACTATCAGTGGCGCGGCCTACTTGTGGTAGGGCTCGCCGCGGCTGATCTTGCAGGCGCGGTAGAGCTGCTCGAGTAGCACGACGCGGGCCAGGTTATGCGGCAGCGTGATGGGGCCAAAGGAGAACGTCTCGTTGGCACGGGCGCGCACCTCGGGCGACACGCCGTCCGAGCCGCCGATGACGAACGAAAGGTCGCTCTTGCCGCGAAGCGCCAGCTCGTCAAGGTGGGCCGAGAACTGCTCGCTGCTTCGCTGCTTGCCATCGATGGCGAGCAGGATCACGTGGCTGCGCGCAGGAATGGCCACAAGGATCTCCTGGCCCTCGCGTGCACGGCTCGCCTCGACACCGCCGGCGCGCGCCGGGTCGATGTCTGCAACCTCGCGCATCTCGACCTTTGCGTAGGCGCCCAGGCGTTTCACGTACTCGGCGCAGGCCTGGACCCAGAACTTCTCCTTGAGCTTGCCCACGGCAACGACGGCGTAGCGCATCTTCTTCCTCTCGTCTCGGCTGCAAAGAGCATAGCCGAGAAGGACCGGCGGTGCCCGCCCGCAAGAAGTAGACTCTTGGCATCAGAATGCATGGAGGGCAGATGGGCAGCAGGAAGAAGAGCGCGCGCATGGCGCAGCGCCACAGCTTCGAGCAGGGGCTGGGAGACGAGCTGGGAGGCGTCTTTGCCCGCGAGGATGCACGCCGCGCCCAGCAGGAAGAGCAGCGCTCGCAGGCCCTGAGGTACAAGGCCTGCGAACGCAAGAAGCGCTATGTCAGCGAGGCGGACGCCAAGGACGCCATCCGCAGCTGCGAGCGCCATGGGTCAAGGGACCTGCACTGCTACCGCTGCCCCTACTGCGGAGGCTGGCACCTCACGCACAAGGCAGCCAAGAAGTAGCTGTCAAAGGGGACGGGTTCGTTTGGCATGTCAGAGGGACCCGTCCCCAATGGCAGGTTCGTTTGGCATGTCAGAGGGACCCGTCCCCAATGGCATGGCTACCACTCGCGGCTGGGATCGGGGCACACGAGCTTGTCTGCCGGTGCGCCCGCGGCGTCTGCCAGGCTCACGTGGCGGATCGCGGGGTCATCGTAGGTGGTGTAGTAGTACGTGCCCGTCTTGGCCGAGAAGCAGCTCGTGTAGAGCGTCTTCTCGAAGTCGCCGTTGCCCATGCGGGCCGCGCCCTCCACCATGGCAACGCCCTCGAGCGTGCGCAGCATGCGAATCACGTTGTCGTGCTCGCCGGCCTTCTCGGGGTAGTTGGCGTTGAGGTAGGCGGCCTTCACGAAGCGAGACGGCGAGTAGCAGTCGCCCGGGATGCCGCGCATGCCCGCGCCGGCGCCGTAGGGAGCGAGGTCCGCCGCGCGCCACTTTGCCGTGGCGGGGAAGCCGTTCGTCGCCGTGATGTAGCCGCGCAGGTTCTCCAGGTGCCACTCGAGCGAGGGCTGGTTGGCGAGCACGTCAACGGGGTCGTCGAGCACGTGCATGCCGTCCGCACGGCTCTCCACCACGATGCTGCGCTCGGCGTCGCCAATGATCCAGTGCAGGTAGGACACGCCAAGGCCCTCGCCTGCCAAGGCGCCCACGATCGTCACGTCTGCGAGCGCCGCCTCGACCTCGGCCACGCTCGAGAAGTTCGCGGCGACCCACAGCGGGAACTCGAAGGCGCAGACGTTCGTGCGACCCTCTGCCGGGGCGTCGGCATAGGCGGCGTAGCCGGGGAAGTTGAGGCCGGCCACGGCAAGCCCGGCGTCATTGCCGCAGTCGAAGAACATGGGGTAGTTGTTGAAGTCGACGCACATGCCAATGGCGGCGTGCGCCGCCGGGGCGTCATCCATGAACCGATAGCTCGCGGGGAATCCCTTGGGAATGACGCGCACGCGCTCGCCGTAGCCACAGCTCCAGTCGAGGTTGCGCCCAAAGTACATCTCTCCGTCACTGCCCGTGAACCTCACACCTGTGCACATGTCTCTCTCCCTTCTGTTGCGTACGGCGAGCTTCTACCCAATGTATGTGTACCCCACGTGAATGCGCTGCTAGGGGGCGTTCCAGGCAGCGGCGCAGAATGGGCGCGGCCCTTTCGCTATCCTCATGGGGACGAGAGGAGCCCCATGACTGCAGACAACGAGAACGTCCGCGCCTGGCTGGCGGGCGCACCAACGAACGTCACCGAGACATGCGAGCGCCTGCTTGCGCAGGTGGCCGACATGCGCCGCGAGCAGGTCATCTACCCGCCGCAGGATGACATCCTGAACGCCCTCGCGTGGACGGCGCCGCAGGATGTGCGCGCCGTGATCCTGGGGCAGGACCCCTACCACGGTCCCGGCCAGGCCATGGGGCTGTCGTTCTCGGTCCATCGCGACCAGAAGCTGCCGCCCAGCCTGCGCAACGCCTACAAGGAGCTCGTCGCAGACCTGGGCTGCGACATGCCGGCAACCGGCGACCTCAGCAACTGGGCCCGCCAGGGCGTGCTGCTGCTCAACACGACGCTCACCGTTCGCGAGCACGAGGCCAACTCGCACGCCAAGCTGGGCTGGAAGGTGCTCACGGACTACCTGGTGCGCCGCTGCTGCGAGCTGCCGCAGCCCGTGGTGTTTCTGGCCTGGGGCGCCCACGCCATCAAGATGGTGCGCGCCACCATGGAGGCCACCGGCACGGACGCGCCCGGCTCCAACAAGTTCTGCCTTGCCTCGACGCACCCCTCGCCGCTCTCCGCGACGCGCACGGCAAGGGACGTCCCGGCGTTCATCGGCTCAAGGCCGTTCTCGCACGCCAATAAACTGCTGGTAGAAGCAGGTGCCGAGCCCATCGACTGGGCAGACGTGGGCTAGAGACAGCAGCGGGGCCGGAAGACGTTGCGCCCCCGGCCCCGCAAAATTGGAAAAGGGACTGCCCTCTTTGCAGGTTAGAACGTCACGTTGCCAAACTCGGAGAGCTTGAGGCCCTCGTTGTGCTCGGTGGCGAAGTTGAGGTTCCACTCGCTCGTGAACAGCAGCAGCTTGCCGCCGCGCATGTCCTCGACGCGCATCGTGTCCCTCGTGAGCGACAGCGCGCGGACGTCCTTCTCGTCCATGTCGCCCTCGATCCAGCGAATCTCGGAGAACGGCAGGGGCTGGCGGTACACCTCAACGTGGTACTCGCTCTTGAGGCGCTGCTCGAGCACCTCGAACTGCAGCACGCCCACGACGCCCACGACGACGCTCTCCATGCCAGCGCCCAGCTCGCGGAAGATCTGGATGGCGCCCTCCTGGGCAAGCTCCTCCATGCCCTTCACGAACTGCTTGCGCTTGAGCGTGTCCACCTGCGAGATGCGCGCGAAGTGCTCGGGCGCGAACGTGGGGATGCCCGCGAAGCGCACGTGGTCCTTGCCCGCGCACACCGTGTCGCCGATGGAGAAGATGCCAGGGTCGAACAGGCCCACGATGTCGCCCGCGTAGGCCTCGTCCACGATGGCGCGGTCGTCGGCCATCATCGAGGTGCCGGTCGCGAGCTTGAGGTTGCGCTCGCCCTGCACGTGGTAGGCCGTCATGCCGCGCTCGAACTTGCCCGAGCAGATGCGCACGAACGCGATGCGGTCGCGGTGGTTCTTGTCCATGTTGGCCTGGATCTTGAACACGAAGCCCGAGAAGTCCTTGCGCGTGGGCTCCACCGGCTCGCCGGAGATGACGTCGGTGTAGGGGCGCGGCGTGGGCGCCAGGCGCAGGAACTCCTTGAGGAACGGCTCCACACCAAAGTTCGTGAGCGCCGAGCCAAAGAAGGCGGGCGACAGCTTGCCGCAGGCAACGGCGTCGAGGTCAAGCTCGTCGCCGGCGCCATCAAGCAGCTCGATGTCGTCCATCAGGTTCCTGTGGTTCTCCTCGCCAATGAGCTCATCCATGGCGGGGTCGCCCAGCTCTGCCTCGACCTCGGCGACCTTCTTGGAGGCGTTGGCGTGGCCGTCGCCCTCGAAGGCGATGACGCGGCGGGTCTGGCGGTCGAACACACCGCGGAAGTTGCGGCCGGAGCCAATGGGCCAGTTCATGGGGTAGGTGTTGATGCCCAGGACGTTCTCGATCTCCTCCATGAGCTCGAAGGGGTCGCGCGCGTCGTGGTCGAGCTTGTTAACGAACGTGAAGATGGGGATGTGGCGCAGCGTGCACACCTTGAAGAGCTTCTTGGTCTGCGCCTCCACGCCCTTGGCACCATCGATGACCATGACGGCGGCGTCGGCGGCCATGAGCGTACGGTACGTGTCCTCGGAGAAGTCCTGGTGGCCGGGGGTGTCCAGGATGTTGACGCACGCGCCGTCATAGGTGAACTGCAGCACCGAGGACGTGACGGAGATGCCTCGCTCCTTCTCGATGTCCATCCAGTCCGACTTTGCGTGCTTTGAGCTGCTCTTGCCCTTGACCGAGCCGGCCGTCTGGATGCTGCCGGTGTAGAGCAGGAGCTTCTCGGTGAGGGTGGTCTTGCCTGCGTCAGGGTGCGAGATGATCGCGAACGTCCTGCGCGAGGAGATCTGGTCTGCCAGAGATGCCATGTACTTCCTTTGTTGCGTGGTTGTAGCCCCACGTATTGTAGCGAGAAGCAGCGGCTATGGCAGGGTTGGCTCGCCGGGACATCAGGCTCGGGACGGCTCGGCGAGCAGCATTGCCTGGGGGTGCAGGCAGCCGTTCCAAAGCCTTGCGGGCCATCTACCAAAAACCGGGCTCGCTCGATGGTCACAAATTGCGTTTGGGAACGACCATGTCAAAATTTAACGGACTTCATCGATTTGCCGCAGCGCATCTAGCACGCGTTTTGTTTTTTCCGCTACTTCGGTACTTCGAAATAGCGGCCCCCACTCGTTCCCAAACGTCATTTGTGACCAAAAAAATGGCCTCGTGCCCGGTAGATCGCGTGCCAGGCAGCACCTTTACGTCTTCGTCACGTTTTGGCATGTCGCCAGGCATCGCGAACGCGGGCGCTACACTGGCCTCGTACCGGGCGCAAGCCCAACCCAGCCATTCAAGGGGATGCCTTTTTGGTCATTGTTCTTTAGGAAACGGCACAACCGCAGAAGCGAGCGAGGCGCCGCATTGACGCGGCGCGCCTCGTATGCCGTTCCTTCCTTGTCACCACATCCCACAAATGACAGGAACAACAGTGACTACCTGCGCTTTTCCCAAGGCAAACAGCTTTGCCCCGTCCATCGTAGCCAGCAAGATCATGGGCCCGAACCCGCTCAAGCTCTGCGAGGAGCTTCTTGCGGGTGCCAACATTCCCCAAGGGTCAGCCGTCTGCGACCTCGGCAGCGGAACGGGCATCACGAGCGCCCTGCTCGCGCGCGAGTACGGGCTTGACGTCTACGCCGTTGACCTGTGGAGCGATCCCGAGGAGAACCGCGCATTCTTCCACAGCCTCGGCATCCCCGACTCCATGCTCCATCCCGTGAAGGCAGACGCCTCCCAGGGCCTGCCGTCATGTCTGCTTGCCTCCTGGACCCCAGAGCAGCTCGAATACATGCACGACATGAGCTGGTGGCGCAAGATGATCGAGCCCACGCCCGGCGTGGAAATCGTGGACATGCACGAGATGGCCTGCACCCAGGAGGCCTGGGCAGACTGGATCGCCTGCGACAACGAATACGCCGCGGGTGACCGCGCGGCCGTCGAGGCCGGTGCGCTTAGCTACCTCAGCACCATCGCCATCACGCTGCGCAAGCAGTAGCAGACGGCGGCGCGGGGCAACGCGCTAGCCAAGCAGCTTGGCAAGCTCGGCCACGCTGCCCGCAAAGCGGATGCCCTGCTGACGCTCGGGCGTGGAGAGGCCCTTCTCGACCATCGTGCCGAGGAGGGCCTTGAGCCCGTCATAGTAGCCATCCAAGTTGAGCAGCACGCAGGGTGCGTCCAACCGCCCCAGGCACGACATCGACATGACCTCAGCGATCTCCTCGAGCGTGCCCGTGCCGCCGGGAAACGCCACGAATGCGTCACCGAGCTCGATCATCCTCGCGCGACGCTCGGGAACGTCACCGGTGACGATGAGGCGCGTAAGGCCCTCGTGCTGCAGCTCGCGGTCCATGAACATCTGCGGCTCCACGCCCGTGACCTCGCCACCGGCCGCCAGCACCGCATCGGCGAGCGCTCCCATGAGGCCAGACCTCGAGCCTCCGTAGACAAGGCTGTTGCCACTGGCACCAATCCACGTGCCCAGCTCGCGAACGGCCGCGGCAAGGCTTGGGTCGTTGCCCTCGTTTGCCCCAAGGTACACGGTGACGTTCATCGCGCGTCTCCTCCCTGGCCCGCCTGCCCGCCGGCCGGAGCCGAGCACGCTTCGCGAAGACGGCGCAGGTACTCCTCGCACGCGCGGGAGCGCAGGCGATACTTTTTCCAGATAACGTACGAGCCTATCCCAACCTCGGGCTCGAGCGGAACAAACCGCAGGCCAGGGTCGTTGAGATGGAAAAGGTGGTCGATGCTTAGGGCACACGCCGCCCCCGACCGCACGATCAGCGAGGCGTTGCCGATGAGGTCAAAGCGTCCCACCACGTTGAGGTCGGAGGCAGTGAGCCTGCCCCCAGACCACGCCTCGATGTCGACCATGCGGTTCACGGTTCGCGAGCTCGTGAGCAGGGGCATGCGCGCAAGGTCCTCCGGGGTCACGGCGTCGAGGGCCGCCCACTCGCTGTCCGCCGCCACGACCACGCCGGAGCGATCGCGCTCGGGCATGCGCAGCCACTCGTACTTCTCGACGTTCACGGGCTCGATGACGAGCGCAAAGTCGAGAAGGCCGCGCTCGAGGCGCTCCTCGACCACGTCGGCGTTGCCCGTGAACAGCTCGCACGTCACCTCGGGGTACTCGCACCGAAGCTCGACGAACGTCTCGGTGAGCAGGTGCGCGGCGCGCGTCTCGCCCGCGCCGATGCGGACGTTTCCCGAGATGCGGCCCCCGTCCATGAGCTCGGACTCCGCCTGGTCCACAAGCGACAGGATCTCCTCGGCACGCTGACGCAGGCGCATGCCGCTCTCGGTGAGGATCGTCGAGCGGTTCGTGCGCTCGAACAGCTCACAGCCCAGCTCGCGCTCGAGGTCCGCGATCTGGCGCGAGAGCGTGGGCTGCGTCACGTGCAGGACATTGGCCGCCTCGGTCATGCTCTCCTCGCGGGCCACGGCGAGAAAGTAGCGCAGGGTTCGCAGCTCCATGACGGCTCCCTCCACGTTGGCCAGACGCGCTCTGTGCATTCGCAATTCGTATATCTAGCTAGTTACCATAGGTAGTATACATTGCCATCGCAGCCGCCTACGCTAGTACCAGGAAAAACGGCGCCAGCACCCGGCGCCCCACCTGGGACCGCGACTCCAAGCGCAGCACCACGGACACGACGATGGTCAACAAGTACGACCGCGACCGCGCCATCGACATGCCCATCATCGAGCGCGTCGCCGAGGTGGCGGCCAACCACGGCGGGCCCATGGCGCAGGTTGCGCTCGCCTGGCACTGGGCCCGCGGCGTCGAGCCTCCCATCGTGGGCCGCTCCAGCCGCACGCGTGTCGACGGCGCCGTCTGGATTCGCTACAACGTCAAGTAACCGCACGTATCGCACCACATAACGAGAAAGGAACCGGCATGACCATCAAGCAGACCGCGGGCCACGAAGCCCTGGGCGAGTTCGCCCCCGAGTTCGCCCACCTCAACGACGACGTCCTGTTCGGCGAGGTCTGGAACCGCGACGACAAGCTCTCCCTCAAGCTCCGCTCCGTCGTGACCGTGAGCGCCCTCATCGGCAAGGGCATCGTGGACAGCTCGCTCAAGTACCACCTCATGAGCGCCCGCAAGAACGGCGTGACCAAGTCCGAGATGGCCGAGATCCTCACCCACATCGCCTTCTACACCGGCTGGCCCAACGCCTGGGCGGCCTTCAACATGGCCAAGGAGGTCTACGCCGACGACGCGGCCGAGGCCGAGGGCCACGGCGGCTTCTTTGGCCTGGGCGAGCCCAACGACGCGTTTGCGCAGTACTTCATTGGCCAGAGCTACCTCAAGCCGCTCACCGGCCCCGATGACTACCTGCCCATCCACAACGTGACGTTCGAGCCGGGCTGCCGCAACAACTGGCACATCCACCACGCCACCAAGGGCGGCGGCCAGGTCCTCATCTGCTGCGAGGGCGAGGGCTGGTACCAGGAGGAGGGCAAGCCCGCCCAGAGCCTCAAGCCCGGCGACGTCGTGGAGATCCCGGCCAACGTCAAGCACTGGCACGGCGCCAAGGCCGGCTGCTGGTTCAGCCACCTCGCGTTCGGCTTCCCCGGCGAGGACTGCTCCAACGAGTGGTGCGAGCCCGTCAGCGACGAGGAGTACGGCAAGCTCGGCCGCTAGCTCTGTAACCACAGCCGGGCAACGGGGCGCTCCTCGTTGCCCGGCTTTTCATGTGAGGAGAACCCATGCCCAAGAAGATGCTCGTCGTCTGCTACAGCTGGACCAACGGCAACACCGAAGATCGCCGAGCAGCTCGCCGACGCCTGCGATGCTGGCATCGAGCGCATCGAGACCGTGGAGCCCTATCCCGAGGACTACGACGAGACGGTCGAGCAGGGGCGCCGCGAGATTGACGAGGGCTTTGAGCCCGAGATCGAGCCGCTCGAGCACGACGTCGACGCGTGGATCGCGCGCGTCTCGAAGTAGCGAGGCACGGCCGCGATTCTCGGAGCAATAGCAGGAGCCTCAAACTCCCTTATTTTCAGAACCTTCGCACTGCGTGCATTTCACCGCCGATTTTGGCGGCGGAGTGCGCAAAGTGCGAAGGTTCTGAAATTTACGGATAACAGCCGCGAGCCCTCGGCGCCCCGCGGCCGCTCGACCGCCTATCCCCGCGCGTGACGAAGGTAGCCACCCACGCTGTAGTGGTCGGCACCGTCGTCGGCGGGATTACCCTCGCCACCAACAACGCCCAGGTAGCCGCCATCGACCGTCTTGCCATCCTCGCCAACCACGACGGCGTACCAGTGGCCAAACTCGTGCGCTGGCTTACGAAGCTGGCAGGCAAGGATCAGCTTGGACTCCCCCCCTGCGGAAGAACGCCCCGGAGCGCCTGACGCGCGCAAGCCGCTCGCCGTCGAGCCAGACCGTGGCGTTCAGCACCTCGTTGTACTTGTCGTCCGGAAGGTTGGCGAGCGCACCGTCCCTATGGGACTTCACCTCCCAAACGAAGACGCAGGCGGGGTTCTCGATCGAGGCATGGGCGTCGATCACGCAATTCTCGGGAAGCGACGCCGCAATCGGGTCCTTCTGCATCATGTAGGCGCTCCAGCTTGGCAACGCGGCAGAGATGTGGCCAACGATGGCGTGCAGCTCCTCGGCGTGGTCGCGGAACGCCTCGTTGATCTCGAAGCTGGCGAGGCGCGCGGCCTCGATCTCCTCCTTGCTCGGAGCAGCGGTCGTGCGCGCGGCGCTCGCACTCGCGATGCGATCACTCAGGCTCACTCGACTGGTCGTCTCACTCATCGTCTTCCTCCTCACGCTGCGGCAATCTCGCTGCCCGCGTCCTTGGCCATCTCAAAGAGCATCTCTTGCCATTCCTCGTCCTCGTCGACCCCTACGCCAAAGTCGTCGAGGCCAGGGGTGCAGGGCACCACACCCGAGGCGGGCCAGGCGCTCACGAGGGAAGCGGCCTCGACAAGCTGCCCGTAGCTGGGATGGCGCTCGAGCTCGTAGGCGGGCTCGCATGCCCCGCGCTGGCCGCGCTCGAAATACCACCAGCTACCAGTGGGCGTCTCGAGCAGCGTGCTCGGCGTCCGGTTGGCGCGCAGAGCAAAGTAGCGGGCCGTCCGCTCGTCCTGGAAGCCCAGCACGAGCTGGCGGTCGCAGTTGTCGATGATGGAGTTCGCCTCGGCCTCGCCATAGCGCGCCTCGAGCTGGCTCACCGTCTGGCAGATGAGCGTGCAACTCACCTCGCGGCTGCGGATGACCGCCAGGATGTCGTCGATGCCCGGCAGCGTGAGGTTGGCAAAGTCGTCGAGCATAAAACGCACGGGCACGGGCAGCCGGCCGCCCTCGCAGTCCGCGTCCGCGTGGGCGCACAGGCTCTGGAACGCCTGGCGCACGAACAGGCTCGTGAGCGGGGCCAGGCTGCGGTCCATATCGTCCATGGTCACAAACAGGGCGTGGCGGGCGTGCTCCAGCTTGCGGAAATCGACCTGCTCGGGCCTGCGGAATGACGCGAGCGCCCCGTCGAACGTGAGCGGCATGAGGTTCGCGGCGATGATGCCCATGATGCTCGCATGCATCTTCTCGGCGTGGGCCGTGCTTCTCGCGCGGCGAAACAGCGAGACGGCATAGCTCTCGGAATCTTGGGTAGCTAGCTCGGCAAACATGGCATTGGCGTTGCCCTCGCACGCCTGCTCGTACACGCTCACCACCGAGGCCATGTTCCACTCGTCGTCCGGCAGCGCCTCGAAGACGTAGGCGATGTAGCTCGCCACGTAGTTGGCCGCGGCGCTGGCCCAGAAGGGGTCGCCGCCCATGTCGTCGCGGGGGAACAGCGCGGTCGCGATGCCGATGACGTCCTGCGCAAGCGGACGCCCGCGACGCCACCGCACGTGATGCAGCGGGTCGTAGCCAATCGTGCCACCCATCGTGGTGAAGTCGAGGCGATCCACCTGATAGCCGTGAGCGTACAGATAGGGAGACATCTCGCGGTAGAGCTGGCCCTTTGCGTCGAGAACGACGTAGGATCCCGCGCACTGCAGGAGGTTGGGCTTGAGGAAGTTACGCGTCTTGCCCGAGCCGGAGCTTCCCAGCACGAGCACGTTGTTGTTGAGACCGGTCTGCCACGAGTCCATGCTCGCGGTGCGCCCGGAGGTGAGAAGGAGCTCGCCTGCGTAGGGAGTGCGGTCGATGGTGGCGTTCGCCATGGTGGTTCTCGCTTTCTATGCGAATGCGGTGCGTATGTTAGTGCGATAAAGCCGCGGCTAGAGTGACGTGACGATGCGGTCGGCAAGGCCTTGCGCAACGGCCTGCTCGGCCTCGAAGTAGGTGTCGGACGCCGTGAGCGCAAAGACCTTCTCGAGGGTCATGCCCGTGTGGCGGGCGATGACGCCGGCCGTGATGTCGCGGATGCGCATGAGGTCGTCGGCGCGGGCCTTCACGGAAAGCGCGCTGCCGCCAAGCCCGCCGCCGATGAGCGGGTCGTGGACCATGACGCGGCTGTGGGGCAGCATCTGGCGATCGTCTCCCGCGATGAACAGCAGCGCCGCCATGCTCGCGGCCATGCCCAGGCAGACGGTGCGGACAGGGCAGCTCACCGCCTGCATGACGTCATAGAGGGCAAGGCCGGACTGCACCTCGCCGCCAGGGCTGTTGATGTAGAGCGTCACGGGTGCGTTGGCGTCGCAACGCTGCAGGTAGAGCAGGCCGCGGATGATGGTGGCACACGACTGCGCGTCCACGGCGGACGTGAGCTCGAGCTCGCGGTGGGAGAGCATCTCGTCTCGAACGTCGAGGCGGTTCAGGCCCTCCGCGGTCTCGCGGATGATTTGCGGTTGGTAGATGGGTATGCATTCGCTCATAACGAGCTCCTTCCCGAGGACTGGCACGCATCGGTAGCAGCCATGGATGGCCGCGATGCGCAGAGGCTCTCCGTCTGTGGTTGTTCATGGAAATCCGGCTTAGGCAATTACGCCGGCAAATCTCCGCCACGACGCACGGGCGCCGGGTTGCCAGGAGATGGCCTTATGGCCCTCGGGTGATGCGGACTATAGCGCCCGCGTTCCAAACGCGTCAACATCTTTTTTCGAAAAACGCCGTGCGATAATGGCAAAGCCCACTACGCGAGAGAAGCGCACGTGCGGATATCTGAGCCGGAAGAGCGGTCGCAACAGCTTGTTGACCAGCTAGTTTGCGTCTGGGAGCGCTCCGTGCGCAAGCTCACGGTAAACGAGCAGAGCCCGGCCGCCGTCGCATTCTACGAGACCCGCGGCTTCCACACCGTCGAGCGCCTCGAGACCGACGATCAGGGCGAGCCCTATCCCCTCCTCCGCATGGAACTGCAAGCACAAGCGTGAACAGGGGACGTGCCCCTGTTCACGACAAACCTCACTTTCTTGCCACGAGGTGTGCGCGAAAGCCCTTCTGGGCCTCAAGCGTCTCGATGGAGAATCCGGCGGCCTCCGCAAGCTCGCGGAACTCGGAAACCTTGAGGATGCGCACGTCACCGTGGCCAAACAGGTTGGCAAGCGGCATCTCGAACGTGTTCATGAGCCAGACCACGAAGTCACTGGACGTGTAGTCGCGCAGGATGAGCTTGCCGCCGGGGCGCAGCACGCGGTTTGCCTCGCGAAGGAAGGCGCCCGGGTTCGGATAGTGGTGGAAGCTGTTCGAGCAGAGCACGGCGTCAAAGGTCTCATCGCCAAACGGGAGATTCTCGGCATCCCCCACCACAAACTCGGCGCACGGCAGTCCCTTGGCCCGCGCGGTCTCAATCATGGCTGGCGTGAGGTCGAGGCCAACGTAGTGCTTCTCGGGGTACTTCTCGCTCAGCAGCGAGATGACGGGGCCTGTGCCGCACCCTACGTCCAGGACATCCTCGAACGGATCGCGCTCGAGCTCGGCGAGCATGGGCGGATAGTCGTCCTTGCACATCTCATAGATGCCCGCGTGGTCGGTCTCATAGACTCGGGCCGCGCCGGTGAACTCCTTGATGGAGAGCTGCTTGTACTCCTCGGGCGTCATCCGATGTCCCATCGCCGCTGCCAATTGTTAGCCAATTCTAACATTCGTCAAGCAGCCATTTCCCCGACGTCATTCAAGTCCAAATCTTGCAAAGCTGCGTTGCAAGATTCGCGTGAACAGGGGTACATCCCCTGTTCACGCCCCCCGTTCACGGCCGCTAGTGCTTCATGCGGCTCGAGATGATGCGGCACGGGCCGGTCACGGTGTAGTGGCCGGCGCTCGCGGGGACGAGACAGGACTCCGTGAAGCCCAGGTGCACGCTGCCCTCGGCCGACGTCACGTCGCACTCGCCCGCGGCGCAGGTGAGCACACGATACTCGCCATCCGTCTCCTCGCCCCAGCTCTCGGGCACGTCCATGATGTCGATGATGAACAGGTCATCGTCAGAGGTGCCGCGCACGGTGCGCGCGGGAGCGGCCGGGTCAAACTTGCCCAGGTGGATGGGGTCGGGCTTGGGCGTCACGTCGAGCACGTCGAAGCCCTTCTCGACGTGAAGCTCACGGCCACGGCCCCAGTCGCACAGGCGATACGTCGTGAAGCCGAGCGTGCCGATCTCCACGGCAAAGATGCCGGCGCCATACGCGTGCAGCGTGCCGGAGGGCACCACGATGAAGTCGCCCTCGGTCACGGGCACGCGACGGCCGTACTTGTCGCCAATCGTGTCGTCCGCCGCGGCGGCACGCAGCGCGTCCACGTCATCGGTGAGCGAGCCGGCAATGAGCGTGGAGCCGGGGTCCGCCTCGAAGACGTACCAGGCCTCGGCCTTCTCGTGGTCGTCCTCGTGCTCGCGGGCGTAGGCCTCGTTGGGATGCACCTGAACCGAGACCGTCTCGCGCGCGTCGAGCATGAGCGTCTGGGTGACGCCGTCGTCGTCCGAGGCGCCGATGACCTCCTCGTGGTGGTCGCGGATGAGCTCGTCGAGCGGGGTGCCGTCATACTCGCCGCCCTTGACCGACGTCACCATGCCGCGATGCGCCGAGACGTCGAAGCCCTCGCCGTAGAGCACGTCGCCGGCAAGGCCACGCGTCTTGTTGATGCGGTCTCCCGACCAGATGGGGGCGATGTAGTTAGTGTTGAACAGAAGCGGGCCCATGGTGCCTCCCTGCAACGTGGTGGCGAAACGCCGTTCTCTGCCTGTCTTGGCTTCAGTATAAGTACGTACATAGTCGATAATTACCTAAGTTCATAACTGACATATATATGAGCATAAGCAGTCGGCAAACGGCACACCGGCCACGCGCCCAGCACAAGCGGCGCAAGCCGCAGGGAGGGCCACATGTTTCTATAATCGAGGCATACGACCGGCGAAGACCTGGGGCGAACCATGCCAAAGCTCAACTCGCAGAAGCTCTACGCCCTCGGCGCGCTTGCGCTGTTCAACTTCGTGTTTCTCGGCAGCGAGTTTCACTACGACATCGAGGTGGGCCAGCTTGTGGGCTCGAGCGGCATCGTTGCCGCGCAGGGTGTCATCCTCGGCGCGAGCGTCGTTGGCTTTCTGGGATATGCGGCGGCCGAGAGGTTGCTTCGCGGGGCGCTTGGACGCGCTCGCACGGCGCTCGCGGGCGCGCTGGCGGCGGGATGCCTGCTTGCGATTCGTCCGCTTGGCAGTGCCGCGGCAGTTCAAGCGGCAGGCGCCGTCTGCTTTCTCGCCCTGGGCCTCATGGGCGCCTCGGCACATGCGGCCTTCTCGCGCGCCTTTGCGAGAGACAAACACGTTGCCGCCGGCGCGGGATGCGCCTACGCAGCCGGGATTCTCATGCAGTTTGCCAATAACATGCTGGTGCCGCAGGGTTTCTGTGAGACGGTCGTCCTATGCGTGGGCCTCGCGGCGCTTGCGGCGTGCCTCATGTGGGCACTCGGCAGTGGCAGGGCAGTCAATGACGCGGAGGACACGGCGGACACCAAGACGTCAGGCCAGCCACTAGCCCGCGCGCTCTGGTCCGTTGTGCTCGTCGTGATCCTGGCCTGCACGTTCTCGACGCTCGATGGCGTGGTGACGGTCGCGAACGCCGAGGGCGCCTACGCCGTGCAGACGTGGCCGCGGCTCTTCCTCGCCGCAAGCGGCCTCGCGTCCGGCATCGCGCTCGACGCGCAGGGCGGGCGCTATCGCGGCCCCATTATGTTCTGCGTGGCGCTGCTATCCGTACTCTCCATCCTGGCCGTCGAGGCAGGCGTCCCTCCGCTCATCGGACTCGTGGTGTTCTACCTGGGATCCGGCTGCTTCGTCACGTTCTTCACGACCTTGCTCGTGACGCTGGCGCCAAGCATGCGAGCACCCGAGCTGTGGGCGGGCATGGGCCGCGCGGCCAACAACGCATGCGCGTTCACGATTGCCGGCGCGTCCATGACCGTCGTGGAGATGGGGCCCGTCGCGGTGATGATCGCGTCCGTGCTGCTCGTCGTTGCCGCCGGCCTCGCGTTTCTCATGGCCGGGCTGTTCAGGCTCCCCGGCGACGAGACGGACGCAGCCGCACCCGCAGGCCCAACGCCGCAGGAGCGCAAGCAGGCCTTCATCGACAGGGCTGGCCTCACGCCGCGAGAGGCCGAGGTCTTGCTCGCGGTCACCTGCGACGACCGCCCACTCAAGCAGATAGCCGCCGACCTGGGCATTTCCATGCGCATGGTCCAACGCCACCTCACGAGCATCTACGCCAAGACGGGCACCCAGTCTCGCACGGGACTCACGAGCAAGTTCCTCAGCCAGGGAATTGGTGCGGAGAAAGACGCCTAGCGAGCACCCGCGTCCCCACAAGCAACCGCACCGCGCGGCTATAATCGCCAAAACGTCAGCCATAGGGGGTACAACGATGTTTCGACCGATGAGGCGCACGAAAAGGACCATCAGCGACGAGGACGCCAGGAGCCTGCTCGCAAAGGGTCGCCGCGCCGTCCTCGCCGTCAACGGAGACGACGGCTACCCGTTTGCCTTTCCCATCGACTATCGCTTCGATGCCGAGGCAAACAAGATCTACTTCCACGGCGCCAAGGCGGGCCAGAAGGTGGACGCCCTGCGCCGCAGCGACAAGGTCTGCCTCACCGTCATGGGCAACGAGCGCTTCGAGGACGGCGAGTGGGCGCCCTACGTGCAGAGCGTGGTCGTCTTTGGCCGCTGCCGCCTCGTCGATGACACCGCCAAGACCGAGGAGGAGCTGCGCCGGCTCGCGCTCAAGTACTATCCAAGCGCCGAGGAGGTCGAGAGAGAACTCGCCAAGTACCTCTCCGCCGTCCAGCTCTACGAGATAGAGGTCGAGCACCTCACCGGCAAGCAGGTGCAGGAGAAGTAGCCGCCGCGTGAACAGGGGACGTACCCCTGTTCACGCCCCAAGAGGAGGGATTGCGTTCACCAGCAATGCCCATGGAACTCGACAAGCAACAAATAAAGCGCGTGCGCAGGCGTCACCATCGCCGTCACGGCATCCGTCCGGCGGTCGTCCGTCTCGTGCACGAGGCGAGGAAGTTTCTCGCGCGGTCCTTCAACGTGCGTCAGGGACGCGCACCATACCCCGTCATTCGTAAGCGCTTCGTGAGCGGCGCCCAGCTCAACGGAACGCACCTGTGCATCCTCATCGTGGCCATGACCATCGCCTGCATCGGCCTGGACACGAACTCGGACATCGCGATCGTGGGCGCCATGCTCATCTGCCCGCTCATGGGCTCGGTGCTCGCCATGGCCTACGGCATCGCCACGCTCGACCGTCGCGTCACCGAGCAGGCCATCGCGGGCCTGGCACTGCAGATGGCCTTCTGCCTCGTGACCTCGACGATCTATTTCAAGCTTTCCCCCATCGCGTCCACAACGGCGGCCATCGTGGACAACTCCACGCCCACCGTGTGGGACCTCGCCATCGCGCTCGCGGGCGGCTTCGCGGGCGGCCTGGGCAACTCGCGCGACCAGGAACCGGCGACACTCATCTCCGGCGTCGCGGTGGCAACGGCGCTCATGCCGCCGCTGTGCGCCGCGGGCTACGGCATCGCCGCGGCAAGCCTGTCGCTGTTCCTCTCGGCGCTCTATGAGTTCGGCATCAACGTCGTGTTCATCGCGCTGGCCGCCGAAGGCATGCTTCTCGCGCTGCGCGTCCCCCTCAAGCGAGACCTCAACGACGACGGCATCGTCACGGACGAGGAGAGCCGCCTCGCTGACGAGCTCTCACGCAAGGTGCGCAGGCGCGTCATCGCGGGGACGATCGTCTTCGCCATCCCGTGCGTGCTGCTCACGGCCGGTTCCATCGGGTCGGCTGCGGACGGCGTGCAGGACGGCTACGGCGTCATGCAGACGACGCGCGAGCTTGCGGCGGTGCTCCCCGGCTTCGAGGACTACAGCGTGGGCTCGGAGGTCTCCGCGAGCTCGGGCGACGGGGCCACGGGCGTCGCCGCGGGCACCGTGACCCGCGAGGTGGTGGCGCGCGTCACCACCACCGACGAGCTCGACGAGGGCGAGAGGGACACGGCGCGCAAGCTCATCCGCCTCAACGTCCCCGGCCTCACCCGCGTGGAGTTCATTTCGCATGAACAGTGAGCGCGAACAGGATGAACAGGGGACGTAGCACCGTTCATGCCCGGCGCCGCGGCTACAGCTCCTCGACCGCCACCACGCGCAGCACGTCGCCGTCGACCGTGAACGACACGTCGAGGCCGGCGTAGGCAAGGTGGTAGACACGCTCGGGCTCGTGCTTGCTGCCAGCACGGCGAGGGTCCTGGCGCAGAATCTCGAGAAGGCCATCGACCTTTTCGGGCGCGACGCGGGCGCGCAGCTCGGGCGAGAAGTCCACCTCGAGCTCGTGCCAGGGGCTCTCCTCGATCCAGCCGCCGCACGCATCCGGATGGCAGTCCGCGAAGGGGATGTAGGGCTTGATGTCGTAGATGGGCGTGCCGTCGCGGAGGTCCGCGCCCAGCACATGGACGAGCGGACCCTCATTGGTGAGCTCGACGCCCTCGAGGCGCACGCACGTGAGGCCGATCGGGTTAGGCCTAAAGGGGCTGCGCGTCGCGAAGACGCCCACGCGCTCGCTGCCACCCAGCCTGGGTGGGCGAACCGTCGGACGCCAGCGAGCGTTTGTGGCTGTGGCGCCCCGCTCGGAGACGGCCGTGTCCGCGGCAATATCTGCCGCGGTGCCGCCAGGGGTGCCGTTCTCGAACTGCCAGATGAGCCACAGGTGCGAGAAGCTCTGGAGCCCCTCGACGGCCGACGCGAGCGCGAATTCGGGCTCGAACACGATGGTGCCCCGCAGGTGTGGGGCGAGAAAGCTGTTGCGCGGGATGCCGAACTTCTGCGGCAGGTCCGTGCGTATGTGCGCGATTGGTCTCATGTGCGGAATTGTAGCGTGCCGACGTGAACAGGGCTACGTCCCCTGTTCACGCACGAGCGCGCTACTCCACGACCTTCCAGCACTGGGGATCGGCGTCGTACATGTCGCCGGTGTAGCCGGAGGTCACCGCAGGGCAGCCGCGGCACCAGCCGAACAGCTCGCACTTGGCACACTTCTTGAACTTGGAGAAGTCACGCCTCTCCTCCATCTCAGGCGAGAAGAACAGCTGCTCAAGCGTGTTGTCAGCGATGTTGCCGACCTTGCTCTCCATGCGGCGGCAGGCGTAGACGTCGCCGGTGGGCAGCACGGTCATGTGGCCGTGACCGCAGTGGCAGCCGTCATAGATGACGCCGGGCTTGGCATCCGCCGGAATCTTGAAGCGCCCCTGCTCCCAGCGCAGCAGCGTCCAGAGGTGGTCCTTGAGCTGGAAGTAGGTCTTGCAGCCGTTTGCCTGGTGGTAGTCCATGCGCTCCTGGGCCGCGAGAAGCACCTCACGGTACTCGAGCGGCTCCATGTGGAACTCGTCTCGCTTCTGGCCGGAGGTGGGGCAGTAGCGGCCGAAGGCGAACACGTCCACGTCAAGGCTCGCCACGAGGTCGATGAGCTGCGGCAGCTCGTGGGCGTTCCTGCTGGAGACGGTGTTCATGATGGCCACCCAGATGCCCGCGCGCTTGAGGCAGCCGATGGCGCGCATCGTCTCGGCGAAGGAGCCGGGCTTGCGGAAGTAGTCGTGCGTGGCCTCGAGCCCGTCGAGCGAGAGCTGATACTTGCGGCAGCCGAGCGCCTTCATGCGCGCGCAGACCTCGTCGGTGAGGTGGAAGGGGTTGCCCATGACGCACCACATGAGTCCGCGCTCGTGCAGCAGCTCGGCGAGGCGCCAGAAGTCCGGGTGCAGGATGGGGTCGCCGCCGGTGACGTAGAAGTACGGCTGACGACCGAGGCGGTCGCACAGCTGCTGGGCCTGGTCCACGACCTGCGTCATCTGCTCCCAGGGCATGCGATTGAACCCCGGGCAGTCGCCATTGGCGAAGATGTAGCAGTGCTTGCAGCGCTGGTCGCATTCGTCTGTGATGTGCCACTGGACGGCAAACGCGGGCTTGACCTGCGGCGTATTGCTCATCGTTGATCTGCTCCCTTGCTTCTAGAGTCTCTCGACGGCGCCAGCCGGGCACGCCTCGGCGCAGGCGCCGCAGTGCAGGCAGTGCTCGGGCTCGATGCGATACGTGTCGCCCTCGGCGATGCAGCCCTGCGGGCAGCTTGCCGCGCAGGTGCCGCAGCCGATGCACCTCTCGGCATCGATGCGATAGCCCTTGGCGGGCGCCGGCGCGCCGTCAAGCGAGAAGACCGCGCGCTCGATGGGGCGGACGCCCAGGTTGAAGTAGTCGATCACGATGTTCTCGACCTTGTAGATCACGTTGATCTTGCGCGTGTCGCCCGGATAGACGTTGGCGAGATAGGGCTGCTCGGCATAGATGGCGTCGATCCAGCGTGCCTGCTCATCCGCCGGTGCGGCCTTGGCCACGCCACTCATGCGAATCATCTCGTTGAAGCGCGTGCGGACGAGCGTCTGGATGCGGCCGTCTCGCTCGAGCTGGCGGGCCATCTCCTTGCCGCGCGCGGTCAGGAAGTAGACCGCGTCGGGCTCGTAATGAACGGCGCTCACGCAGCGAATCTGCGGCGCGCCCGTCTCGTCCACGGTGGCGAGCGAGAGCGTGCCGGCGAGCCTCATCTTCTGCAAACAGGTCTGTGCGTCCATTACGAGCCCCTTTCTTGCGATTTCGACTACTTGGCGTCAGCCGTGCCGCAGGCGGTGCCGCAAGCAGGAGCGGCCTTGGGGTCGGCGGAGCCGCAGGCAGGAGCGGGATCAGTGGTGCCGCAGGCAGCGAAGGCGGCGACCTTCTCGAGGTTCTCGGACATGGTTTCTCCTCTCGTCAACGGACGCTTCTGCGCCCTATCGCAATCATCCGAGAAGGGCGTCCCGCGCAAAAGAAGGCACCAAACTATTAGCCGGTTACCAAAAGGTAAGCGGGTGCAAGACGGAAACCACGGGGGATAATGTGACGAGGGGACTTTCCCTTTGTTGCGCTGAAAGGAGTCACGATGCTCACCAAGGATGAGCTGCCACCCTGTCCCGTTGCCACGTGCATCCAGCTGTTTGGCAACAAGTGGAAGATCTACATCATCCAGCAGCTCCAGGAGCGACCGTTTGGCTTCAACGAGCTGCAGCGCGCCATCGCCGGCATCAGCCAGAAGGTTCTCTCGTCCAACCTCAAGGAGATGGAGAAGGCCGGCCTCATCACGCGCACGGTGATCCCCGAGACGCCCATCCGCACGGAGTACGCGCTCTCCGAGGTCGGCGAGAGCCTCATGCCCGTCATCAACTCGATGGTCGAGTGGGGCACCGACTACCAGCAGCTCGTTCGCGGGGAGTAGCGGCATCGCCATGGCGCGGGGATGGGAACGCAAGGCTCCAGCGACGCACTATGTGCGAAATTCCGAGGCTAATCCTTCCGCCAGAAAGTAGAGATGGTCGGCCGCACCACAAAACCGCTGGTATTTGAGCTGATGATATTCGCTCTACCCGGCGCATGGCGATTTAGCCTCGGAATTTCGCACTTACCGGCGAAGCTGACACCACCTTCATGCCGCGCAAGGCCGTCACATATGGGCACTTACCTTAAGGTGCCCCCTTTCGCGAGGCGGCGCCGCCATGACAGACTTTCCCGTGAGCACATCAGGGAGAGGATCGGCATGAATCAATCAGAGCGCAGGGAATATCTCATCCGGGCGCTTCTCGCAGAGAGGCCAGACGGCCGCAGCATCGAGATTCCCGAGGATGCCGACGGGCAGCGCGCCCTTCTCCGCGGCCTCGTGAACGTTCGACCGCCCGAGCCCGTCGCGCCCGAGGTTCTGCACGTCCAAGACACCTACCTCGAGCAACGCCTCACAGAGCGTGGCGGCCCCACGGACGCCGAGAGGCTCGCCTTCCACGACCGCATCGCCATCTGGCGCGGCGACATCACGCTGCTCGCGGCAGACGCCATCGTCAACGCCGCAAACTCGCAGATGCTCGGCTGCTTCGTCCCCGGCCACAGCTGCATCGACAACGCCATCCACACCTACGCCGGCATGCAGCTGCGCCTCGCCTGCGCCGAGCTCATGGACGAGCAGGGCCACGAGGAGCCGACGGGCCAAGTCAAGGTGACGCCCGCGTTCAACCTGCCAAGCAGGTTCGTCTTCCACACCGTGGGTCCCGTCGTGCCCAGTCACCGGCCGGGACCGCGCGAGGAGCTCCTGCTGCGCAGCTGCTACGAGAGCTGCCTGGCCGAGGCAACGCGTGCCGGCCTCTCCACGCTCGCCTTCTGCTGCATCTCGACGGGCGTCTTCGGCTACCCGCAGCAAGACGCTGCCCGCGTCGCCATCGATGCCGTGCGGCGCCATCTCTCCCACAACGACCATGACCTCAAGGTGGTGTTCAATGTATTTCTCGCGTCTGACGAGGCAATCTACCAGGAGCTTCTCGGCTCAGATCGATAGGCTGCGAGCCGCCCTTGCCGAGGCCGAGGCAATCGTGGTAGGCGCGGGCGCAGGCCTGTCCACCGCCGCGGGCTACACGTACTCCGGCGAGCGGTTCGAGCGTCTCTTTGGCGACTTCGCCGCGCGCTACGGTTTCTCGGACATGTACGCGGGCGGCTTCTACCCCTATGACTCGCTCGAGGAGTACTGGGCCTTCTGGAGCCGCTACGTCATGTGCAACCGCTACGAGCCGACGCCCAAGCCCGTCCACGAGCGGCTCCTCGCACTGGCGCACGGCCGCGACTACTTCGTGATCACCACCAACGTGGACCACTGCTTCCAGAGGGCGGGGTTCGACAAGCAGCGGCTCTTCTACACGCAGGGAGACTACGGCCTCTTCCAGTGCAGCCGCCCGTGCTGTCAGCAGACCTGGGACAACGAGCAGGCGATCCGAGCGATGGCCGAGCGGCAGAAGGACCTGCGCATCCCCAGCGAGCTTGTGCCGCACTGTCCCAACTGCGGCGCTCCCATGACGATGAACCTGCACTGCGACGACACGTTCGTCGAGGACGAGGGCTGGCACCGCGCGGCGTCTCGGTACAACGACTTCCTCCGTCGTCACGAGGGCATGCGCACGCTGCTTCTCGAGCTCGGTGTGGGCGGCAACACGCCCGGCATCATCAAGTATCCCTTCTGGCAGATGTGCGCGGGGAACCCTCAGGCCACCTACGCCTGCGTAAACCTCGGAGAGGCTGTGGCGCCCGTCGAGATCGACCGCCAGGCCATCCTCATCGACGCCGGCGCCGACGTCGTGCTCGACGCGCTCGCGTGAACAGGGGACGTACCCCTGTTCACGCCGGCGTCACGCGTCGCGGCCGAGCAGCCAGGCGATGCCGCGAGCGCAACGCGCATCAGGCTCGGAGAAGTGGTTGCCGGGGTTGAGCTCAAACGTCACGTCAACGTTGCGCGAACGCAGCAGCGCCTCGACGTCCCGCGTCCGCGCAAGCACGTCTCGCATCAGACGGTTGGGCGTCTTGTGCTCCTTCTTGCCCAACGAGAGATAGACGGCATCGGCAATCGAGACGAGCGGATGCCCCGTGCAATGCTCGACCAGCCCCGGGAACCACAACGACCCCGAGACGCTCGCCGCGCGCGAGAAGGCGTCCGTCTGCCAAAGCGACCAGAGCGCGAACAGCCCCGCGAGCGAATAGCCGGCAATGCCACGCCAGGCAACGGGGCTTGCGAGCTCGCCCTCAACCCGCGGGACAACCTCACCGAGAAGCGCGTCGAGGCAATCGCCGGCTCCCCCGGCAAAGGGCTCGCCATCCCGCGTCACCGGCTCGCACTCCCAGGGGCTCAGGTCCCGGTTCCAGTCGAGACCACCGATCGCGACAAGCACGAATGGCGGGCAGCCGAGTGCGCAGCACGCCTCCCACACCCCGGAGCCGTCGCCCCGAAAGACATTGAGGTAGATGACCGGGAGCGGCTCGCCGGCCCGCTCGGGCTTCCACACACTCACGTTCACAGCCGCACCCTTCTCGCACGTGAACAGGGCTACGCCCCCCGCTCACCCCGTTCACGCTAGAATAGGCGACCTGAACGCGCACAAAGAGGAGACGCCATGACGCAAGCCAGGAATCAGGCCGCTCGCCTATCAACGAGACAGTCGATAGCCGTCGGCATCACGCTGTTCTCGATGTTCTTTGGCGCCGGCAACCTCATCCTGCCCTCGCTCATGGCGCTCCAGGCCGGCACGAGCGCCATCCCCGCCGTGGCGGGATTCCTCGTCGCGGGTATCGGCCTGCCAATCATGGGCATCATCGCCGTGGCGCTCGTCGGCACGGCCCGCGAGCTCGCCGGCAGGGTTCACCCCACGTTCTCGCTCGTCTTCGTGACCGCGATCTACCTCTCGATCGGCCCGTGTCTCGCCATTCCGCGCACGAGCTCGACGGCCTTCGAGATGCTCATCCCGCTCTTGCCGGCCGGCATGCCCGTCGGCGTGGCGCAGGCCGCGTTCTCGGTCGCCTTCTTTGCCCTGGCGTTCGTCCTCGCGCTGCGCCCCACGACGCTCACGCGCCTGCTCGGCCGCATCACGGGCCCCACGCTCATCGTGCTCATCGTCGCCGTCGTGGGCTCGGCCATCATCGATCCGGCCGGAACGCCCCTGGCCCCGCTCGCGCCGTTCGACAACGCGCCGGCCATCCAGGGCTTCCTGTCTGGCTACCAGACGATGGACCTGCTCGCCTCGCTCACGTTTGGGCTGGTCATTGCCGAGAACATCCGCGGCCTCGGCGTCACGGACGACAAGGGCCTCACGCGAGAGATCTCTCGCGCGGGCGTCGTCACCGGCGTCCTCATGGGCCTCGTCTACTGCGGCTTGGCCTTCGTGGGTGCCACGTTTGGCTCCGTCATGCCCAACGCCACGAACGGCGCCGCGATCCTCACGGCCTCGGCAACCATGCACTTTGGCGTCGCGGGCACCGTCGTCGTGGCGGCAATCTACCTGCTTGCGTGCCTCAACGTGTGCATCGGCCTCATCAGCTGCTGCGGCACCTACTTTACCGAGACGTTCGGCGCGCAGTCCGATGACCCCAGCAGCCACGCACTCGGTCGCGTTCCCTACGCGGCGTGGGCGGCGGCGTTCGCGGCGTTCTCCTGTGCGCTCTCCAACTTTGGACTCGATGCCATCCTTGCGTTCTCCGTTCCGCTACTGGGCGCGCTCTACCCCATCTCGATCGTGCTGGTCATCATGGGCATGGCGCACTGCGCATGCGACTCCGCCCCGCGCATCTGGCCCTGGGTCACGGGCGTGGTCGCCGTCCTGAGCGTGGCCGGCGCCCTGCGAGACGCGATCGCGCCTGGCCTTTCGCTGCCGAGCGACTTGCTGCCCCTCGCCGATATCGGCCTGGGCTGGGTGCTGCCGGCCATCGTCGCCGCCGTCATCGGCATGGCCGTCTCGCGCAACAAGGCGTGAACGTGAACAGGGGTACGTCCCCTGTTCACGTTCGTTCGTCCCCTGTTCACGCCTACGCAAGCTCACGGAAGACGCGGACGACGGCAGCCTCGTAGTCGCCGGCCTTCTTCGCCTTGCGGATGAGGCGCCACACCGCAGCCGGGTCGGCGAAGGAATGCTTGGCGTAGGACCACCACTCCTTCATGCGAAAGACCGCGTTGCCGCCCATCTCGGCAACGTAGGCCGCATACAGGTCGTCGTGGAAGCGCGAAAGCTCCTCCATCGCAAGCGGCGCTCCCCCAGCGATTTCGCGGGGCAGGGCCGGGTTCATCAGCACTCCTCGGCCAAGCATCACGTGTCGCGTCCCGGGGTAGGCGGCGAGCAGCTCGCCCATGTCCTCGGACGAGAAGACGTCGCCGTTGTATGCCACGGGGAACGGCACGCGCTCGAGCGTCTCGCCGTAGAACTCGCGGCGCGGCTTGCCGTCATAGCCGTCGCGCTGCACGCGCGGGTGCACGATGAGCTCGGCAAGCGGCATCCGGCAGTACAGCTCGAGTATGCGTTCGTACTCGTCGGGGCTCTCGAGACCCAGGCGCGTCTTGACCGAGACGGGCAGCGGCGAGCGCTCGCACACGTCCGCGAGAAAGGCCTCGAGCCCGTCGAGGTCGCGCAGGAATCCGGATCCCTTGCCCTTTGACACGACCGTTCCCGACGGGCATCCCAGGTTGAGGTTGACCTCGGCGTATCCCATGTCCGCAAGAAGGCGCGCCGCCCAGACGAACTCGTCGGCGCTCCTCGTCAGCAGCTGCGGGACCACGTTGAGGCCCTCGTTGCTCGCGGGGTCCACCTCGCGCAGGCCCTTGTTGGTGAATGGCTTGCCCACGCGCGGCGGCGCCAGGAACGGTGTGTAGTAGCGGTCGAGCGCGCCAAAGCAGTCGGCGTGCGCCCATCGAAACACATGCCCCGTTATCCCCTCCATGGGAGCCAGCGACAGAATCATCGAATGCCCCCCTCACGCAAAGGCCGCGGCGTAGGCATCGTCCTGCTCGGGCAGATGCGTCACGTAGCCCACGAGCACCTTGCCGCCCGTGGCCTCGATGATGCGGCGCGCGCCGTCCGGGCCAAACGCGCCGCACAGCTCGATGCAGCCAACGCCGTCCTCGCGCAGCTCGCGGGCCACGGCCGCCGCCTCGTCAAGGCTCGAGACGCCCACGATCCGGGCCGCCCCACCATGAATCTGCGCGCGGTCACGCGCAGGATCGAACTCGTCCATGATGATGAAGGCAAACTTCACGGGTCCTCCAGCCTCGAGATGAGACACGTCGTCCCCCGATGGTAGCAAACGTGAACAGGGGTACGTCCCCTGTTCACGCACCATGCCGCGAACGATTGTTCGATGTTTTTTCGCCCCGGTCATTCTGTCCGGCACTCGGCTTATGATAAGTTGCCTAGTTCAGGCTGACCCAACCGGGCACAAAGAGGGAGCACCGAAAGAGCAGGTATGGCAAAGAGCACCGCAACGTATGGCAACGACAGCATCCGTCAGCTCAAGGACGAGGAGCGCGTACGTCTGCGCCCCGCCGTCATCTTTGGCTCTGACGGCCTCGACGGCTGCGCGCACGCCGCCTTCGAGATCCTCTCCAACTCGGTCGACGAGGCGCGCCAGGGCTATGGCAAGCTGATCACCCTCACCGCCTTCGCCGACAAGTCCATCCAGGTGGAGGACAACGGCCGCGGCTGCCCGCTCGACTGGAACCCCACCGAGAAGCGCTTCAACTGGGAGCTCGTCTTCTGCGAGCTCTACGCCGGCGGCAAGTACGACAACAACGAGGGCGGCGACTACGACTTCTCGCTCGGCACCAATGGCCTGGGCTCGTGCGCCACCCAGTACGCCTCCGAGTACATGGATGTCACCGTCTGGCGCGACGGCAACAAGTACGAGCTGCACTTCAAGAAGGGCAAGGTCGTCGGCGCCAAGAAGAAGGCCCTGCTCGTCGAGCCCACAGACGAGAAGCGCACCGGCACCACCATCAGGTGGCGTCCGGACCTCGAGGTCTTCACCTCCATCGACATCCCCCACGAGTGGTACCGCGAGACCATGCGCCGCCAGGCCGTCGTCAACGCCAACATCACGTTCCGCCTGCGCATCGAGGCCGAGGATGGCACCTTCACCGAGGAGGACTTCTGCTACCCCAAGGGCATCGAGGACTACGTGCTCGAGAAGGTCGGCGCCGAATACCTCACCGAGCCCTTCTTCATCGAGGCGGACCGTCGCGGCCGCGACCGCGACGACCTGCCCGACTACAACGTCAAGATCACGGCCTGCCTGTGCTTCTCGCGCACGTTCCAGATGCAGGAGTACTACCACAACTCGTCGTGGCTCGAGAACGGCGGCTCGCCCGAGAAGGCCGCCCGCAGCGCCCTGACCAGCGCCATCGATGCCTATATCAAGAGCCAGGGCAAGTACAACAAGAACGAGAGCTCCATCAAGTGGCAGGACGTCCAGGATTGCCTCGTGCTCGTGACCAACTGCTTCTCCACCCAGACCTCCTATGAGAACCAGACCAAGAAGGCCATCAACAACCGCTTCATCCAGCAGGCGATGACGGCCTTCTTCAAGGAGCGCCTCTCCACCTACCTGATCGAGAACAAGGACGCCGCCGGCAAGATCGTGGACCAGGTGCTCATCAACAAGCGCTCCCGCGAGAACGCCGAGAAGACGCGCCAGAGCATCAAGACCAACCTGCAGCAGAAGACCGACATGGCCAACCGCGTGCAGAAGTTCATCGACTGCCGCTCCAAGGACAAGAGCCGCCGCGAGGTCTACATCGTGGAGGGCGACTCAGCGGCGGGCGCCATCCGCACGTCTCGTGACGCCGAGTTCCAGGGCGTCATGCCGGTGCGAGGCAAGATCTTGAACTGCCTCAAGGAGGACTACCCACGCATCTTCAAGTCCGACATCATCATGGACCTCATGCGCGTGCTGGGCTGCGGCGTGGAGATCAAGGACAAGCGCATCAAGAACCTCGGCACCTTTGACCTGGACAACCTCAACTGGAACAAGGTCATCATCTGCACGGATGCAGACGTCGACGGCTACCACATCCGCACGCTCGTCCTCACCATGCTCTACCGCCTCGTGCCCACGCTCATCGAGCAGGGCTACGTCTACATCGCAGAGTCGCCGCTCTATGAGATCAACTGCAAGGAGAAGACCTACTTCGCCTACACGGAGCTCGAGAAGAACGACGTGCTCAAGCAGATCGGCGACCAGAAGTGCTCCATCAACCGCTCCAAGGGTCTTGGCGAGAACGATCCGGACATGATGTGGCTCACCACCATGAACCCGGAGACGCGCCGCCTCATCAAGGTGGAGCCCGAGGACGTGGCCAAGATGGAGACCATGTTCAACCTCCTGCTGGGCAACGATGACGAGGGGCGCAAGCACCACATCTCCACGCACGGCAAGGAGTACCTGGACCAGCTGGACCTGCAGTAACGGCGGACCGCCGCCAGGATGCGGCACCGCCGGCAGCCATTCGACCAAGCTCAAGAGACGTTTCAAGAGGGAACCGTGGCAAAGAAGAAGACGAAGAACCAGCCCAAGAAGAAGCAGGTCAGCAACGAGAACGTGATTGGCCTGCACTCCGAGGTCACCGAGCAGCCCATCACGGAGACGCTTGAGTCCAACTACATGCCCTACGCCATGAGCGTCAACGTCTCGCGCGCGTTCCCCGAGATCGATGGCTTCAAGCCCTCGCACCGCAAGCTGCTCTACACCATGTACAAGATGGGCCTGCTCAAGGGCGAGCGCCAGAAGAGCGCCAACATCGTGGGCCAGACCATGAAGCTCAACCCCCACGGCGACGCCGCCATCTACGAGACGATGGTCCGCCTCGCCACGGGCAACGAGGCGCTGCTCACGCCCTTCGTTGAGTCCAAGGGCAACTTCGGCAAGTACTACTCGGGAGACCTGAGCTACGCCGCCTCCCGTTACACCGAGGCCAAGCTCGCCCCCATCAGCGCAGAGATCTTCAAGGACATCGACAAGGACCCGGTGGACTTCATCGACAGCTACGACGGCGCCATGAAGGAGCCGCGCCTGCTGCCCACGTCCTTCCCCAACGTCCTGGTCTCGGCCAACAAGGGCATCGGCGTGGCCATGGCCTCCGACATCTGCGGCTTCAACCTCAACGAGGTCTGCACCGCCACGATGCACTACCTCGAGGACCCCGACTGCGACCTTCTCGAGTACATGCCCATGCCCGACTTCTCCACCGGCGGTGAGATCATCTACCGCCGCGATGAGATGGAGAAGATCATCGAGACGGGACTCGGCAGCTTCCAGATTCGCTCCCGCTGGCGCTGGATCCCCGAGGAACGCATCATCGAGGTGTACGAGATCCCCTACACCACGAAGACCGACGTCATCATCGAGCGCATCGTCAAGCTCTCCAAGGAGGGCAAGGTTCGCGAAATCTCTGACATCCGTGACGAGACGGACCTCTCGGGCCTGCGCATCGCCATCGACCTCAAGCGTGGCGTTGACCCCGAGAAGCTCATGGCCAAGCTGTTCAAGACCACCACGCTGCAGGACTCGTTCTCCTGCAACTTCAACGTGCTCGTCGACGGCTATCCCCGCGTCATGGGCGTGCGCCAGATCCTGCACGAGTGGGTGGCATGGCGCGTGGACTCCACGCGTCGCCGCATCAACTTCGACCTGGCCAAGAAGTCCGAGCGTCTGCACCTGCTGCACGGCCTCGAGGCAATCCTTCTGGACATCGACAAGGCCATCGCAATCATCCGCGGCACCAAGCTCGAGGCCGAGGTTGTCCCCAACCTCATGAAGGGCTTCAACATCGACGAGACGCAGGCCGAGTTCGTGGCCGAGATCAAGCTGCGCAACATCAACGAGGAGTACATCCTCAACCGCACCAAGGACATCGAGAAGCTCGAGGCCGACATCGCCGAGCTCAACGACACGCTCTCCAGCGAGGACAAGATCAAGCAGGTCATCAGCGACGAGCTGGCCGCGGTCAACAAGAAGTACGTGACGCCGCGCAGGACCGGTCGCGTGGACCCCGAGGACGTCATCGAGGTCAGCCTCGAGCCCGAGGTCGAGGACTACCCGGTCACGATGATGCTCTCATGCGACGGCTACCTCAAGAAGATGACCGACCGCGTGCTCAAGAAGGCCGCCTCGCTCAAGTACAAGGACGGCGACAAGCCCTTCATCGAGTTCCCGTCCTCCAACGCGCGCGAGTTGCTTGTCTTCACCGACAAGAGCCAAGTGTACAAGTGCAAGGTCTCCCAGTTCGAGGATACCAAGTCTGCCCAGCTGGGGTCGTACCTGCCCACGGACCTGGAGATGGACCCCGACGAGAATGTGATCTGGGCGCTCGATCCCGAGGATTACAAGGCAGACGTGCTGTTCGTGTTCGAGAACGGCCGCGTGGCGCGCGTGGCGCTGGCCGGCTACGTCACCAAGACCAACCGCAAGCGTCTCAAGAACGCCATCTATGGTGGGTCCAAGCTTCTCTACGCCCAGGTGCTCAAGGAGGACCGCGACCTCGCGCTCGTCTCGAACGACTACCGCCTCATGAGCTTCAACACATCGCTGCTCAAGACCAAGACCACCACCGGCACGCAGGGCATCCAGGCCTTCACCGCCAAGAAGAACCGCATCGTCACCGCCGTGGGCGTGGCCGAGGACTTCCTGGGAGACGGAACCCCCACGGACCGCTTCCGCGCCCAGAGCCTGCCCAGTGCCGGCGCCCCCATGAAGGAAGACGACATGCCCAGCCTGTTCTAGCGTGAACAGGGGACGTACCCCTGTTCACGTCTCATGCGTGCAAGTATTGGCCATGGCCCTTAGTTCGCCGCCCGCGCTGGATCGCGAACTTGGGACAACGGTGCAGGCAGCGCAGGCAGGCGTAGCACAAGGGCGAGGTCCAGACGGGACGGCCGTTTTCCATGGCGATGGCGTGGGCCGGGCAGTTCTTGGCGCACAGCCCGCAGCCTATGCACGCCTCGGCATCAAGCGAGAAGCCCCTCGTCTGCTGCATGCGCGGCAAGTCGAGCGTATGGTATGTCCACGAGAGGGGATACGGCACCTTTGCGCGCATGAAGTCACCCGTCTCGCGATTGCGCACTTGAGCTGCGATTTTATCGATAGAGATATCCGCAGCGGCATTGGTCTCCGCCACGCGCTCCTTGTTCGAGAGGTCGAACATGGGCGTCCAGGTGTCAGGCATCCTCACACCAAAGAACGCGCTGACATCGACGCCCTTCTCGGCCAGCAGCTCGCTGGCAAAGCGGCCAATCTGGCCCGTGGTGCTTCCGTAGGTGGCCACAAGGTAGCAGTAGCTGGGCTTACCCGCCGCGCTGAGCGCCTTCAAGAACTCGATGGCGGGCGTTGGCAAACCCCAGCAGTAGGTGGGGAACACAAAGCCAAGCCGTTCCGCATCGGCAGGATTGGTACGCACCGCGCCCGAGTCCTCGATTGAGACGGCCTTCTCGCCCGTGGCCTCGGCAAGCCGCGTGGCCACATGCCTGGAGTTTCCCGTCGCGCTGAAGTAGTAGATCATCTATCCCCCGCTACAGCCCGAGCGCCTTTGTCCACAACGCCTCGTTGAAGCCGGGAATGGCAAACCCATCGCCAACGAGCAGCGGGCGCTTCACGAGCATGCCGTCCGTCGCAAGCAGCTCGTAGCACTCGTCGTCGCTCATGCCCGCATCGAGCCTATCCTTGAGGCCAAGCTCGCGATACCTCATGCCCGACGTGTTGAAGAGCCGGCGCACCGGCAGACCCGAGCGCGCACGGAAGTCCGCGAGCTCAGCGGCGGTGGGATTGTCGGACACTATGTCCCGGTCGACGTACGAGACGCCGTGCTCATCCAGCCACTTCTTTGCCTTCTTGCAGGTGGAGCACTTGGGATACTCCAGAAACAGCACGCTCATGTTGTCTCCTTTCCAGACGTGAACAGGGGACGTAGCATTGTTCACGCGTCTTCCGTCAGCGGCCTAGCTCTCGAGATACCACCCAACGAGATTCCCATGAGGCACTGAATCTGTCGGACGCCCCTCCCAGCGCATCGCGCGCGACGCGGAGGGCCTCCTCGTCAGAAAGCCGTCCATTGGACTACAAGACGTATGTCCCCATTACGCTCTTCATCCAGTCAGATAGCGACTCGAGAGGCCCCTCGACCAGCAGGTGGAAGTGATTGTCCATCAGCACGTACGCCAACAAGCTCACGCCGCAGTCGCCGCAAACGGGAACGGTTGATACCCAGACTTGACCCCTATATTTCAGATAGCCAAACGCGAACAGGGGTACGTCCCCTGCTCGCGTTGTCCTGGCTGCCGTGCGGGCCACCTCAGCGCGGGTATACGCCTTCGCCTCTTATACGCTATAGTCCCGGCGAAGGTAAAAACACGACCCCGTCGGGTAGTCGGGGTGCGGCGCCCTCACTCACGCGTCGTCAGTAACCTGCCTCCTTGGTTGTCCCTCCTTCAAGGTTCGTCATCTACATAAAGGAGGAACAGCGATGAGCCTGTGCAAACTCACCGTGCGCTTCGAGGATCCGTTCTGGGTTGGCCTCGTCGAAGTGCAGGACGGCGGGGACTACAGCGTGGCGAAGCATGTCTTTGGCGCGGAGCCCTCAACGCCCGAAGTGTACGACTTCTTTCTCGCCCACTGGAACAACCTGCGTTTTACGCGCGAGATTCAAGTCGAGGCACCCGAGTCAAAGCGCATCAACCCCAAGCGACTTCGCCGCATGATCGAGAAGGAGCTGCGCTCGGACACCCGGCATGACACCAAGGCACAGCAGGCCCTCTCCGAGGAGCGCTCCCTAGCAAAGGAGACTGGCGCGCAGCTTTCCCGACAGCGCAAGCAAGAGCGGGAGCGCGAACAGTTCGCCAAGCGAACCGAGAAACGCAAGCAAAAGCACCGCGGTCGCTAGCGTGAACAGGGATACGTCCCCCGTTCACAAAAACGAGGGAGGTCGTTTCCGACCTCCCTCACACAGGGTCGTTGGTTACTCCCACTCTTTCACGCCCATTTGCTGTGGTGTCATTCCAGTCAACTCCAGTTGGGCTGTTGGGCTTGACTGTCTTGCCGCCGAATCCCGCCGCGTGACTTCGCGTAGGCGTTTGGGACAAACCCTGGGACAAATTCGCAAACTATTTCGAAACCGCAAGCCCGCAGTTTCATTTTTGTCCCGGGGACAAAAACGGGTTGGTTTTGAGGCCCTAAAACGTCCGATATGAACGCCAAAACAGCCGACTATCCTTTTCGACACCCGTTTGGCAAAGTGAATCGTAGCCAGTGGCTTTAACGTCTTGCATTTCCGCAGGTCATGAGGGATGCACAAGAGCGATGACTGAAAGAATCGTCGCGGGTGGCTTTGTTTTCGCCCTTATGAGCCGGCTCTAAGCGCCTTAGGAACCGAGCGGGAAATCCGAGTTAGAGGATCCCGATCGTCGCCTTATTTCGGGCTGATCGCAAATCAGTTGGTAACCGAAAGCCAAGGTATAGAGACGGGCCGCACCTATGCGCACACATTTCGGTACGTTTCGTACGGCATCGGCCATAACAAAACAAACCGCCGAACGATTCAGATTGCAGACGGCCAACTCGACGCGACAAATCCGCCGTATCATCTTCCCAACATCCGCCTTCGCGCCATCAGCGCCACGCGAAATCGGTGAGTTTTCCAGAGCTTTTTCGGGTGCTATTGCTCCGATTCGGCAGGATCAGCCTCCGCTCGATCTTACGCATGTTTTTTGGGAGGGCACGAATCGTCGCCCGCCACGGCGGCTTACACAGCCTCTCGGCATAGAGGGAAACGCCATGGTCACGCTCAACGTCTACGTCGACATCGAGCCGATGTCCAAGATACAGAACATGCTGCGCGTGTCGCCGAACCTGTGGCGCGGCTACCTCAGCCTGGGGGTGGACCCCGGCCCCATGTTCCAGCAGAAGATCCGCCAGGCGATCGAGACGCTCAAGGCGTTCGGCTACGGCATCTCCGAGCCCGACGACCGCAACGTCCTCATCCGAGACGTGCAGACGATCAGCCGCCTCTATCCCACCGAGTACGCCGCTGTTCTGGGGGCCATCCCGACCGAGGCGACCGTGGTCGAGTAGAGGCTGAGGCTGGCGCTTTCCCAAATCCGTAGTGCAAGTACGGGAATGTGGAATCGCGTTTAGATAGATTCCACTCGGTCTTCTCGGTGACGCAAATGCGGCACGGGTTTCCGCGAATACGGATGCCCGTGCCCTGCCTTTTATGATTATGCAAAGAGTCTGCGGGGATGTAGATGGGGCCTCGCGGTTCAGGCCGGCAATTTTCCGCCGCGCCGCCCATATGGCCCTCGAAGAGTTCGTAACCGTAACAAACGTTGGGAGGCCCTTAGCGGCAGCCCTGGTTCCTTCGGACTATTCGGTTCCGATCGCTTTGCGCGGGAAGTCGAGCAGGCGGTCGCGGTAGTACCCGTACTGCGCCCGGCGTACCCCGATCTCGGCAGGGATACCGTCGGTAAGCGATTTCGTTAGGGAGTCGAAGCGGTCGAGGATGTCGACGACCTTCTGCTGGGTGCCGATGGATGGGGCGGGAATCTCGACCCTCGATAAGTCCACAGGCGCGGCTTCGATTACCTTTGTCCCTTTCGCTACCTTTCGTTTGGATATCTGAAAGTCCTGAGCAGCAGCTAAATGTGCTAGGTATCTCGGGATAATGCTTTCAGTCGCATACGCGCAAGAGTGCCCGCTGATTGCAACCGGCTGTTCGC
>ERZ1035027.219-NODE-219-length-36148-cov-16.278364_pt1 | contig 36148 bp, 63 predicted proteins | sample MGYA00520604_ERZ1035027 | MGnify/ENA primary metagenome ERZ1035027 (study PRJEB33766, sample SAMN09781743) | gut metagenome | biome: gut microbiome | host: Homo sapiens | place: Madagascar | study: EMG produced TPA metagenomics assembly of the PRJNA485056 data...
AGTTATATATGCCTTTGTCTTTGCATACTTCACATAGATAGTTTGCATCCTCTCTGATCTGTATGCTCTTCTCTGTCCACGCGCTCTTGCTTCTTAGCTTTGCTTCTTTGTAACTGTACTTGTAGTGCTTCTTCTCTACCTTGCACACATACCCTTTCGGATGTATCTTCCCGCACCTGCTACAAGCATAATAGCCTTGTGCCATTACTTCACTCTGATACGCTGTCCTGCATAAATCTTGTTTGGATTGCTGATGCCGTTCATTTGAGCTAGCTTTTGATATGTTGTTCCATATTTAGAAGCAATACCACTTAATGTATCACCACTTCTAACAGTATAATATACTGCCTGAGATGCACCTAGCTTCTGGTTGACGATATTCTGAATGGAATTATAGTCATATCCTGCCTGTTCCAGTCTATTCTTACGGTCGTTACCGTTGCCCCACTGACCTGCAATAACCTCATTTGCAATCTGATCATTTGACTTTCTCGCAGGTGCAACCTTCTTGTTTACAATGTTCTGAATTGCATTGTAGTCATATCCTGCTTGTGTGAGTCTGTTCTTGCGATCTTCACCATTGCCCCAAGCTCCCGCAATAACCTCGTCTGCAATCTGATCGTTTGTTTTTGATGCAGGTTTTACTGTGCTTGTTGACTTGCCGACATATGCATCCCATGTGGATTGATCTCCATAGAACACGTTACAATCAAGATTTCCGTTATAGCCGTTAAGTCTTCCACTAGATGTCCACTGCCACATACAATAGAACTTCCACCACTTCACACGTGGTCTGCTTCCTGCATTAGCCATGTTGTAGTTATAGTCAGGATTGTTATCTCTGTATTTTGCTACCCATAGGCCATAATCAGCATTTGCAACGCTTGACCAATCATAAGAGTTAACTACTGATTCGCTCATATAAATTACAGGCTTTACTCCTGATCTTTGATAGACTCTATCAAGCCATGCTTTTGCATATGCGACATTGTGCTTGTTTTCTGCTTCCCAGTCTAGAATTGGAATACCTTTGCCGAAATATCCTTTACAGTTATTGTAAAAATAATCAGCTTCACGGATAGCGTCGTTATTTGCTGTCGGTCTAGCAAAGTGATAGAAACCAAATGGTTTACCTAGTTTAATTGCTTGCTGAATAAATCCATCACAGCTTTTGTCAACATATCCAATGCCCTCTGTTGCTTTTGCAATTACAAAGTCGCATGGTACTTTTGATAGGTCAATTCCTCTTTGCCAATTTGAAATGTCAATACCGTTTAATGTCATTTTTTTCTCCCTTCATAATATGCTTTCAGATGAACGATGCTAATGATTCTGTGTCCGCTCATTTTCAAGTTCCTTAATTCTCATTTCGTGATCGTCCTTGTATTTAAACAGCGTATTTACACGTTCTGTCACAAGAATGAGTTGCTCTGATACCTTTTTCAACTGCTCAGTCTTTTCACCATTTTCTGCCATCATCTTTTTTGTTGTGTCACAAAAATCGTCCAATTTCACATTGATTTTCACAAAATTTTTTTCGACGTCCAACTGCCGATTCTTTTCTCGCTCTGCCTGTTCTTCCTGACGCTTTTTGCCACCTGCAAAGGTGTTGATTAACGTACATGCAAGCGATGTCAAAGAAATGAGTAATGCGATGCTTACACTTGCTTCAGGAGTCATTTATTCACCCTTGTTATAGTTCGCAGAACTGATCTGTAAGCACGCTCCAATGCACGTTCCAACTGCCGAAATAGTTCCCGCAATCGCTTCTGCATAACTCCAACCCCAGATTTTGCCGAGCGTGATAATTAACGCTGAAAATGCGTTCGTTCCAACAAGTGCAACCCACTTAAGAGTGTCATATGTTTTATTAGAAAATACAATTTTTTTGCCCACTTTTGCCACCATTTTCCCCCTCTTTCTCAAATTGATTATACTCTAATTATTACCAAAAAAAAGGGCTTTTATGCCCTTTTTTCAATCATTTGTTTCTTCTATATCCTCTTTCTCATCGCCTATAAAGCAACTGCATCCACCAATGTCATTGCATTCATCTTCTGATAACGGTTGATAGTCGAACAGGCTTAATTGTTGCCCTTCTGCTTCAACAATCATTCGCAATTCATGCAGCGTGAATGTCTTACCTTTTCGTTTGAGAATTGAAACATCTTTACCGTATTTCTGTCTGAAAGCCTCTTCCTTGTTTTCCACTTCCAGATAAGTAATACGGTCTTTCAGCAAAAGGTTTCTGTATTGCCCTATTCCTGCTTTGACACAGCATCCTTTGCAATTGTTATGTGTGAATCCAAGTTTGTAAAGCCTTGGAATTTCTATTCCTTCCTGTTTAAGTAGTTCAACCATTTCGTTCTTGTCTAGATATGGTTTTTCACACATAGGAAACTCAACTTCATAGGGCTGATAGTTTCGTATGATCGCATCTTTTCTGTGTGTTTCCGTCCAATCTATGCCGAGATACAAGATGCATTCGCTAGGCTTGTATGTTTCTTTCAGCCACTCTCTGAACGGTTTTGATTTCAACTGGATAGAACATTGTGCAACTCTACTGTTCCATAGATACCTTTTTTTCAAATGCCAGTTCTAAAGGTGTTTTCCCTGCACACAATCGAATTATCTTTATGTCTAGCTTTCGCTCTACATCATCCAAGAATCTGTACAGGTCTCCATCTTCCGCAAGTGTATCCATAAACACTGCAATTACATTTTCTTTGTTATTCTTTTCTAAAACTCTTTTAAGTGTGAAATAACTTCCTACTCCACCACTAACACTTACAATGTGTTTCATAGCGCCATTCGTTAGCTTAATCGCTGACTATGGCAATTGTTTAAACTTCCAATGCTACTCCGAACAATTCACGTTTCACGCAACTACAAACAATTTTGCAGATCACTTATGCATTTCTGATCAAACCTAGTTTCACTAGGATAAGCTATATGTCTCCTCTCTTTTCTTTTCCATTTTTTCTAGCATTTTGCCTTTCTTTTATTTTTTTTGCTCGATAATGATTTTTCCGCTTTCTGCCTTCACTGTGATTTCTTTTTCGGGATCAATTCCAGATTCCTTTATGATCTTTTTTGAGATTGAAGCATTGTACGAATTGATCTTGATTTCACCGCCAAGTGTTCTATATTTCATTTTTATAAGTTTCGCCATTTTTTTACCTCTCATTTATCTTTTCAAAGATGTAATCGACAGAATCTTTAATCACATCTTCTGCTTTCTGAATGTTAGTGTCTGCAATCTGTGAAGCAACCATCATTTTGTAACATGTTTCTTTGGAAGGAAGAAGAATGCTGAAAGTCATCAGTAATACTCCAACAACAGCCATTCTCTTGAGGGTTTTAATTACTTTCACTTCGTCTAATTCTACTCCTTCCGCATTTTCGCCTATTACTATAATTACTGTAGCTCCAAAGCCTATTGCAATAATCAGAAGAAGGACAAAACATGCTATTTTAAAGTTGCTGATTAAGTCTACAAGGTAGAACAGCCACGGATTGATTATTGGTTTCATAGTCCTAACTCCTGTAATGTGTATAACTTATCCGCTTCCATACCTTTGTACATACCTGTATTTGCGTTGAAATTTGGAAAATTTATAAGGTCTAAATCACCAAATACAATTCTAATAAATTGTTCTTCTGGTGTACCTAATAAATTAACCTTTACAATATACTTTACTTTTTTTCTAAAAGGCTTGATAACTGCTGAGAGATATTCTCTTTCGGTTTCATCTAGAATTTGCTCTTTATATTCTGATAAAAGCCATTCCATAACACTTTTCTTGCATTCTATACAATTTGATCTACAAGGTAGGTGCAAAATATCACTATGAGCACAACAAGTTATGTTTCCTATTCCCACATTTATAATATCGTCTTTATACTTTTCAATGTTTTTCATAAGTCTAGTTTTCCTCTTGTTCTCCTTCTTTATCTTTTCTCATCTCTATAGCTATTGATGTTGTGCGCGTATCATTGAAATCCATCACAGAAAGAATCTTTCTGTTTCCGTAATCTTTTTTCACCTTTTTGAAAGGAAACAAGCCTACAGGCTTTGCAAACGGATATGTGTCTTTGCTTTCAATTAGTTCGATCGTGCTGTATTTAGGAATGAAATCTTTGACAAGAATGCCTTTAACACCTGCTAATAAATCATGTGTATTATTCATGCTTTCTCGTACTCCTTCTGAAGCTGTTCCATGATCTCTTTGCCTTTGGTTTCCGCTTCTTCCTTGGTTTTGAAACAGTTTCCACACTTCCACCTGCAAAGGTCAATATCATCATCCGCCCAAAAAGAATATGCATCATCTACATCTACGACACCCGGTTCGTATATAAAATATTTTTCGCCTTTTTTAGGTTTCCATGGATTAGGTACTACTTTGTATGAGCCTTTTAAAAGAGAAGAAAGTGTTACTGATGGCTCAGAAAGCCAAAAATCATTTTTTTCTTTTTTGTAAAAAATTCCATCTTCTGTGATTCTGTAAGAGTCATTATCTACTTTTGTACCATCAGACTTTATAAGGCTGAACTCTTCATCTAGTTCTAGTCCGAACATTGCTGCAAATTGTTTGTAGTAGTTCATTATTCAACCTCGCTCATAGGAATACATCTATTTTCAAATTTCTTGTATGCATCAAGATACCATTCTTTTTTATCACCATTGTATGTAAGTTCATAATACATGCCATCATGCAAATCTGTACTCAATAGATACTTCCAGTTCTGCAATGTCTTGCATTTCCATACAAAGTAAGGCTCTTTCTGTGTTAAAGCTACTTCTTTGCCACTCTTATCTAAATGCTCTTCAACGTATCTTCTAACAATTCTTTTTGCAATAATATCCATGTTCATAATTTTATTTTTTCTCCATATAATATTTTTTCTAATGCATTAATCACTGAAACCAGTCTATTCAAGATGCACTCGCTATTTTCAATACCTAGCTTGCATTTTGTACAAAGCTCCCCCTCACAGAATTGCAAATACAGTTTGTCTGCCAAGAAATGCAATTCTTTTGCACACTCTTTTATTTCTTTGCTTTTACTTTTCATAGCCGCACTTTCTTTCACTCCATGTTGGCAACTGCTCATCAAGCTTTTTCAATGCACTTGTTAATTGATTAATAGTGACATTTACTGCACCGTTCAGTTTTTCACCTGTTGCATTAATCACAATAGGTGCATTTGCTTGAATTTGTAATGTATCTCCGACTTTTTGAAAAGATGCTCTTTCACCTGTTTTTTCTTTGAATACTGCTATCCACTTCATAATTTGTTCTCGCTTTCTATAATTTTTCTAAAATATCTTGAATCTTGTTTATCTTGTTTCTGTAATAAACTTCTGATTTATGTGCTTTCTTTCTGCATTCAAATAGCTTTTCTGTATACTTCTTTTGTTTATCTAGTAAATCTTTTTTTAATTCACTAACTTCTTTGTTCTGCAATAGTATTTTTGGGTTGTTTGAAAATACCCAATCGTTTAATACGTGATCATTCTCTTTTTTCATAGTCTTTTATGTTCTTGATGTAATCTACTAAGTTGTAAATGAATATAATTAGTAGTGCCGGAATTGAAACTAGCATAATAATTAATGCAATTGTCATTTTTTGTAATAAATCACTTAGCATTGCTATTCTCCTTCGATTATAAGTACCCTATCATCTTCATACGCTAAATCACATATTTCTATTGGGTCATAAACAGAAAGTCTTGAATCACATATTTTAACTTCCGTTTCGCCATCGTATTTCTGTAATAATTTAATCAATTCCTTGACTTTCATTTTCTTTCTCATACTCCTTCTTGATTTATTCATGATATACTTCTGTACTTCTTCAGCATGACTATAAACAGCTTCATAATCATGCGAATACTTGCTCAAACCTTTAGCCGTTCGCTTAATTTCTTCTAACTGGTCGCAATCTGCACCATTATCAGTATAATGCTCTTTTACTGCATAGTTTGCGATTATATCTACCAAATTGTATAAATATTCTGCAAGACTCATTTTTATCTCCTGCACTCAATGTCTTCCATGAGTGCATCTATCAGATAATCTCTGTCAATATCAATCAAATAACGGTAGCCTTTCGGATATTTTTCCTCGCATTCATCTAGAACCCTCGTAAATCCTTTTTCTATGTAGCTAGACGCTTCATTTGCCATAGAACTGATATCTTCTTCATGCTCAGGTTTACATGCTCTAGAATGGCTTAAAATACCATTATTTTTGTGTCCCTTGAAAACCTGCATCATTTTGCATACCTCACAAGCTCTGGATTCTCTGCAATTTCTTCCGCTGTCGGTGGATAATTCTTGTAGCTTTCCTGCAATACCGCACCCGCAAATATTGTGATCATTCCAATAACCAATACTACACATCCCAGAACTTCAAACGCCACTTCAATAAATGTTTTCATGCTGTTTTTTTCTCCTTTTATTCATCATCTACTGCAAATACTACAAGTCGGTTGCCCTTGTTGCGTTTCTTCGACGCTGGATGCGTGCAGAACCTTAAAGTCGTTTCTGCAAAGCCTGTTTTTTCAGCAAGTTCCTTGATTGTTCCAATTGCAATAAATTCATCGCCTTTATAGCACGCAAATTCTTTTGCCGGTCTGCCTCTCATTTTTTCCCCTTTCTGCTATGCATCTTCTCCAGATGTTCCTTTTGGTGGTTCTCCATGATTTTTCGTTGCTCGTGGCTGATACCCATATTTATTAGAGCTTTGCTGTCTCTCCACGTATTCACCTAATTCAGTGTCTAACTTCTTTAATAACTCGTCCACTCTTTCTTTGCATTGTTTATACTCGTCAAAGTTAGCTATCATATCATATAAGTACATGTTGTGGATTGTTTGTCTAAATGCTTCTAAATTTGAATAATCTCGTTCTAATCTGTCAACTAACATTTTTTTGCATTCTGAAACAGTTAGTTTACCTCTAAATACACGTCTGCCATATCTTTCATAATCTTCATGGATACGTCTTTCAATATCTTCAAGTGCTTCTGTCATTGTATTGTTCATATTCTTGTCCTCGCTATTATCTTGTAGCTAAAATATTGTAGAAGTTATCCTTATCGACCAGCTTGTCAATGAACTTTTCTAAGGCTTTCTCTGTCTTGAATGTTCTACGCTTTTCAACAATTTCTCCGTTCTTCTTAATTTCTTGCCATACGATTTCAGTCATGTTCTTATTTCCTTTCTATTTCATCCAACCTAAGTTATATTCCTTGATCAACTGCTTCATTGAATATAATCTGTGCGTTTGTCATGTTTTTGTATCTTCCTTTCTGTGGTGCGATTGCTTTGAGGTGAACCGCTAACCTGTTTTAATATACTTTTTTAAAGAACATTTCTACTAACTTATCTAACAATGTATAAGTCATTTCGATTTCTAATTCAAAAGCTACATTATTTAATTCATACTCTACACAATCAACAAAATATGCGCTTCTTTTTAAATGATCAAGACTGTTCCATTGCATTTTTTCCTTGATATTCATATTTTCTTGTGCTTTTTTCACGATTTTTTCTAAGTTCATATTTAAACCCTTTATAATTCCTTTTCTTTTTACATTATTATTATAACATTATAATATAATAAGTCAATACTTTTTTTAAGAATTTGTTTCTTTTTGAAACATTTAAACGTTTAATATATCCATTAGTCTTGAGTCCTGCATCTTGCTTTTTCTTCTGTCCTCACCGCTGACAAGTACAGGAAGGCACATCTCAATAATACGGCTGTATATTCTGGCTTTGCTTGTGTCTTCTGCGTGGTGCAGGTCTGAATACTTCAGATTCGTTGTAATGATCATCGGTTTTCCGCTTCTGTATCTTGCATCAATGATGTTGTACACCAATTCGTTTACGTACTCCGTGTTTCGCTCGATTCCTAGATCATCAATAACCAGAAGATCAAACTCGTTCAGACTGTCCAGATAGTTCTGCTTCCCTTCATACATGCCCTGTAATGTATTGATGATTCGTGCAAAATTTGTCACAAGACACGGCACACCATGGTCAATCAATTCATTTGCAATGCATGATGCAAGAAACGTCTTGCCTGTTCCAACTCCGCCAAACAGAATAAGCCCTTTTCCTGCTTTTCTGAACTCGTCAAACCTTCTCGCATAGTTCCTGCACATGTCACTAGCCTTCTTTGACTTCTCATCATCGTGATCAAATCTGCATTTCTGCAGTTCTCTGTCCGGAAAGCCTGTATTTCTATATCCTGCAATTCTTGCAAGTCTGTCTTGCCTTTTCTGCTCTGCTTCCTTCCTGTCTCTTTCTGCAACAAGGCATGAACACATAACAGGCACATATGCACCGAACGCCGACATCCACTTTCTTCGTGGCTCGTTGCATTTTCGGCAGTAAATCATATTGTCTTTGATATATTCTGCACTCTCGTCACACGTTTCTAGCATCCTTTGTGTTGCTTCTGTGGTTAGTTCATTATTCTTAAAAAGTTCAGCTGTACTTTTCATGATGTCAATCCTTCCTGCGGTTGCTTTGAGGTGAACCGCTAACCTTTATCTTTCCCAATATGGATTTTTTACACCGTTAATTACGTCTATATGATCTTGTAATTCTTCAAATGTGTACATTTCTAACTCAACTTCTTCTAATTCCTTTGGTGTTAATAACTGTACATATTCGTCTCTATTTTCTTTCTTAACTAAAACTTGTCTTTGCTTAATACCGGCACCGTAATCAATCCATGTCTCTTCTACGCATGCCTTTGCGTTTGTATTTGCTTCAATCAATGTTGCGATAGCGTCTAAACTTAGTTTCATATTCTTATGTACCTTTCTTTTTACACTATTATAATATCATTATATGATATTAATTGCAATACTTTTTGGTGAAATTTGTTTCTTTTTGAAACTTATTTACCGTAGAACATTTTCATGAATTCTTCTTCCGACTCATAGCCGTTCTGGTCGTATTTCTTCTCTGGCTGTGCAGATTTCTGATAGCTTGTTTCTTCTTTAATCTCGAAAAATCCCTGCCAGTTATGTTCGACTGAGCGATTAACAATAGCAATTTTTTCTGCATCTGTTCTTCCTATCTTTGATAATTTGTTCAATAACAGTTTTAATCCATATTCTGTCAATGGCTTCTTGATAAAAGCTCTCATCTGTACAAATGCTTTCAGTGCATTCTGTAATTCTTCATTTTGTGTGTATTCTGCAATCTGTTCATCATAAGATATAGTCTTTTTCTTTTTTCTACATGTTGTTTTTTCTATATGTTCAATCTGAGTATTGTTGGTGTCTTCTTTCTTACTTTCTTTATCTTTTAGATTATTACTGTTATTTATTAATTTTCTATTATTATTTTTTGTTTCCAATTTCTCACCATCCAGTTTTCCAATTTCTTTACAACTGGAAGTCGAAATATTTACAAACTGCTTTGCCAATTCCTCGATATCAATTTTGAAATATCTTTTTGCAGGTATTCCTTTTACTACAGATTTCACAATTCCAATATTATCAAGCACTTTTAATGCTTCTGTCTGCTGATACTTGCTAAGACCAGTTTTTTCATAAATGTTGTCGATTGTAGAGAAAAACATTTCATCATCAAGCATTCCGCTTTTATCGAAATAATTGTACTCGCTTGCAAGTTCACACAGCATCAATGTTACGTTGATGCCATATTTTTTGAGCAAGTCCCTGTTTATTACGATGTAATTGTCACTGGCAAGTAATGATAAAATATTCATGTTTTTGTTTCCTTCCTTTTCTTCTTCACAATTTGTCATGTTATTGCCTTTCTAATAGCAGAAAACCGCATCACATTAAGTCCGCCAACCTAATGCAATACGGTTTATGTACCTATTCAGTTTCATTCACTGCTATTCAGCAATGGCGGTTACTGAATAGGTGGTGTAGCTTTTTTAACTACTCTCTAATATTATCATCATAATGCGATTAAGTCAACACATTTTGCCGACTTTCGTTTCTATTTGAAACTTCTTGATGTCTTTACTCGTAACGATGCTGATTGTGTACTCTGGATATTTATATTCAAACAGTTTTTGCTTTAACCGAAAAACGTCCGTAATTACCGCTGTAGAGCCTTTTACATCTTCAATGATAGTTTTATCATTCTCGGCTAGAATGTACCTGAAATCGGCTTTATACACGGTTTTACGCCATGTCTTGCCATTCTTCCTGAATGATGGTATAAGCTCATATTCCGGTTGTAATTCCAAGTCACGAATAACCACTGCACATTCCATCATCTTGAGCTGTGCATACCGTTCAGCTTCAAGTTTTGAATCGAACTTGATTCCATCTATAAATGTCTTTTTATTGTGATACTTTCTATACACGCACTCACCTCACAAATAAGATTTTCCGAAAATGTCAATAAATTCATCTGTTGTCCATTTGTATTCGTCCATGGCTCGTTTCTGCCCCAACTTTTTCAGATACATATCAAATTCGTGCCCCTTCCTGCAATGCACACCATACTCAGACATGTTGTGATCTTCAGGCTTGATGAATACTACAAGACCATACTTGATTGACTTTTTACGGTTGGCAGTGCCGAAAAATATTTCATGTCTGACAGTTCCATACAACCGTTCTGAATAATATCTGTAGCAATGCTCAGACGTAAAGAACATGCCATCATTAATGATGCTATACTCACTAATCATCGTGAATCGCCTTGCAAATAATAGCCAAAAGCAACACGCTTCCCATAAGCGCAAGCCCTGCTTTGAAAATAGTCTCTACAAAAAGCAGAAAGATTCTGCCTATTTCAATTAAACCGCTCATTTTTCCCTCATTTCTATATACTTCAGTTTTGCCACTTCAGTTTTAGTCAGTGTTGGTATTCCAACTTCTTCACACTCGCTGATTAGCCCATCAAGAAGCACTGAAAATTCTTTGCTGTCCATCTGTGATGAGCCTTTGTAAATCTTATAGTGTGTGAACTCTTTACCGTCAAGATTGCTTTGCCCGATAATATCAAAGTACTTGAAATAACCTTTGATGTTTATATCCGACCTTACCGATACAACCTCACACACGCCGTACCGCCGTAGCATCATGAAATGTGCTTCGTCACTGCTTGTCCTCATGACGCTTGCCAACTGGTTGAGCAAAGACCAGTAGTATGCATTGGCTGTGAGTGATCTTTTCGATTTCTTCTCTTTGATCTCGTACAGCTTTTCTGCATCCTGCTGGTCGAACAACCACTGGATGATAGCTTTTGCATTTCCTATCATACCATTATTACCACTCAGAAGGGCAAATCAGACTCATTTATGTCGTTGCTTGTATTCCCCCAACCATCATAAGAATCGCTCTTATTTTGACCGCTAGGGCTATCAGATTGCATTTCACGCTTGCGTTCCAAGAACTGAAAACCTGTCGTGACTACTTCTGTCGCATAATTCTTTCTGCCATCCTTCTCGTAGCTTCTTGTCTGAATATATCCAGTCACTCCAAACAAGTCACCCTTATGAACATATCGTGCGATTGTTTCAGCGGCCTTGTCCCATGCAATGCAGTTGATAAAATCTGCTCCGTCTTCTCTCTTTCTGCGATCAACTGCCAATGTGAATGAGACAACTGCTGTTCCGTTCTGCGTTCTACGCTCCTGAACATCCTTAGTCAATCTTCCAATAATACAAACACTATTCACTTTAGTTTTCCGCCTGTTTTAATCCTTTCAAAATACAATCAAAGATAAAATCTTCAATACTAATATGTTTATTTTTTGATGCCAATTCCAACCTTTTTAAAAATTCTCCATTAGCTGTTGTCTCCTTAATATCATTGTCACTAATGGCTGTCTCTGCGGTATCATCGTTACTAGCTGTCGTTTCTGTCTTCTTCCCATCAAGATATTCAGAAAGAATTTTTTCAATTGCTTCTTTCTGAGACAACTCATTGTAGAAAGCATAGTTTCTGAATTTTACAATCAAGTCTTTATTAACTCGCACTGAAAGCTGTCCATCATTGCTTGTCTTTTTTTCTGCAATCAAATCTTCATCAAGTCGCAATGCAAGCTGTCCATCATTGCTAGTGCTTTTCTCTGTTTTTTCACAACAATATTCGTCCAATGAAATGTCATATACTCTTTCTAGCGTGTTTGCTACTGTCCAATTAAGCTTTTTTTCTCCAAATACATGTTTTGCGACATATTCCGGATAATAACCACATCTTCTGGAAAGTTCTGCATTTCTAATGCGTTTTTCTTCCAATATTTCACTAAGTCTAGTAAAATCTACGTTTTTAATAAAATTGCGGTCTCTAATTACTGTTCTTGTCATATTCCTTCTCCAAAAATTCTTCAATTAATTCCCATGTCATGTCCTCATTTACAGGGCTGTCAATAAATTTCCTGATGCCATCTCTTAGATGTATGATCTTCAGAAATTTTGCATCAACTCCGTAACTTTGCATCAGTCCGATTCTGTACAAATTCAGCTGATATGCGATCTTTTCCTTGTTTAATGTGCTCACTGTTTTAATATCCGCAATGCCTGTTTCACCATCCATCAGCATTGTCATATCAAGTCTGCCACACGCAATCGGCATATCATCTTTAAAAATCACAAGCGGAAGTTCACTGTCCAGAACCTCAAATCCATATTGTTTCTGTAAAAACTTAAAGTTTCGCACTGCTTCACTTCCATCATCGTACCCTGAATTGTTGTAGTTCTCGATTGCCTTATGTACTGCCGTTCCTCTTTGAGCCGCATTATTCAACACGGCAGGTGGTACGTTTTTATATTCTCCCTTGAACTTCGTTTCAAGAATCCGTGAGACACTTGGCAACATAAGTCCATCATACAGATATGTATGCGTTTCATCGAAATATTCAAGCGTACCGCCTTTAATGCTGAATGTTTCCATCATTTCACCGTGATGCGGATGGATGGTTTTACTTTTGAGATTTTGGCGTACAAGTCGTACACGTCAGGATTTTCTTCCTTGAATTTCTTGCTGTCAAACTTTTCTGCATCATGCTCTGGAACAAATGCGATCTTCAGAAACTCGTTGTCAATCTTTATTACTCCATTCTTCTGCATAGCATCAAGAATTTCAGCTTTCATGTTGTCCTGTTGTCTCTTGATCTCTTTTGCCTGCTTCTCAAGGCTTACAATCTTCTCGCATACTTCTTCAGAAAATGCAACGTCTGAGCCTGTTCTTTCGATAATGTTATTCATTTTCACTGTCTCCATTTCCTGATGAGAATAATGGTTCGTCGATTTTCACATGAGGGTATTTGTCCGTTACTTTGTGCAGACAGTCATACTTTTCACCGAAAGCTTCAGTAATAAAATTGTAAGTGTCTGAATCTTTCGAAACGCTTACCGCACATAGAACCCTGTAAAAGTCTGTCATTCCGTCAATACATACAATGTCACCTTTATGGAGGTATGTACCTAATGGTGCACAGGCAAGAACTCGCCCACCATTAAAACCGGAACAATAAATCAAATCCATATAATCAGTCATGTTTTTCCACCTTTCTCTTTGAAATTATCTTTCCAATCAGCTCGGAAGCCTTTGTCATTGTCATATCTTCCAATTTTTCGATGCCGTTCATCTTTAACAGCTTGTCAAGATTTTCGCCTGTATAATTTTTTGCCAGAATCTCAACCTGTTTCGGACTGGCTTTTCTTTCTTCACTGTTGGTTGCTTCATCATCATTGCCGTCCGTGTCTTCTTCAGTTGCCATTCCAAGGAATGCACCCAATGAGTAACGCTTGCGGTAAGTGATCTCTGCACCCTCATCCTGTAGCTTTGCATCGTCCTTTACTGCAAACGGATAAGTGTTTGTTTCAAAGACATGTCCGCTCTTATGTACAAGAATGCACTTAACACCACACACACCGTTTTCATCAATTCCAATAGGCTGTAGCAATGCAAAGTTCTGATTTTCCTTGATTTTGTTTAAAATGTTGTCTAATGGCACATAATCAAATGATTTTTTCATCCATTCTCCTGTGCTACGATTCTTCACTGAATAATTGACCTGTGCGGACTTTTCAAGTCCCTTCAACTGGTTGACCAGTTCAATCAAATCTGTTGCGATTTCTGGTGTAATGTTTTCAAATCCCTTCATTTTTCTTAATTTCCTTTCTTTTTGAAACATCCAATTCGTACTGTTCAATAATTTTGCTTAATTCTTCTGCGTGACCGCTTTCTACGATTTCTGCTACGATTTCAAACATGTTTTCAGCTCCCGATAATCAAACTCGCATATTCATTTCCAAATACTTTGCAGAACACTTTGACAAGCTTTGTAGAAGGATTGTGCGTCCCTTGCTCAATGCAAGCATAATGGCTTGTCGATACTCCAAGCATTTCTGCTACATCCTTCTGAGTAAATCCCTTTGATATTCTGAATGCTTTCAGCTCTGCTCTTTTCATTTTGTTCCCCCTTTCTCTGCCTACATTATAAACCCATGTCATCAAATTGCAACTACTTTCAATCAAATTACGATTATTTTTGTATTGTTTCAAATAGCTACGTTATGTTATCATCGAAATATAAACTTTTTTAGGTGGTGTAAAAATAATGATCAACAATAAAACAATCGGAAGGAAACTCAAAGAACTGCGGAACTCTCGTGGTCTAAGACAATCTGAACTTGCTGATCTTGTCGGGCTTTCAAGACCTGCAATTTCAAATATTGAATCTGGAAAGCGTTCCTTGACTCTTTCAACTCTGAAACGTTTTTGCGAGGTTTACGGAATTGATATATCTTACTTTGGAATTGATACGTCAAGCTATGATGAAGCGACAGACCTCACACTACGCATCGAGTCTCTGTTTCACGATCTTCCAGAGTCTGAAAAGGATGAGCTGTATCTGAAGATAATGAAACTGTACCTAGACAGCAAGAATGTTTCTGATTGAAACCATCTGTCGAAAAAAAAGAATTGTCTAACTCATACTCAATTTTGAGATCTTCCTGTTCGGCATACAAATTAAACAACAACGAATATATTTTTTCTGCGTCCATATTTTCACCGCCCCTCATCGGCTAGTATGGACTGCTTTTTTTATTTTCAAACAATCGGAGGTATTTTTATGAGAAAAAATCTGCGAGTGGCAGGATACGCTCGTGTTTCCACTGACGAACAAAAAAAATATGGATACTCAATACAGGCACAGACCGAAGAAATAACGCAATGGTGCAACGACAACGGTCACGCCCTGCAACATATCTACATTGACGAGGGCTACTCAGCAAGCACCATGAAGCGTCCGCAACTGCAATCCATGCTTTCAAATCTGAAAAATCTTGATGCCATAGCTTTCACACGACTTGACCGCCTGTCACGTAACGTCCTTGAAGCTAATAAAATGCTTGAACTTCTTCAACAGAACAATGTAGCCATGATTTCCATTTGTGAGGATGATATCAACACTTCCACTGCAAACGGATTGTTTATGTTCAACCTTAAAGTCAACCTTGCAGAACATGAACTGAAAAAAGGCTCTGAACGCATCAAAGCCGTATTTGAGTACAAGGTCGCACAAGGTCAACCTATCACTGGTAACGTTCCTTTTGGTTACAGGATTGTCACGGAAAACGGCAATAAACGCATTGTAATTGATGAATCCAAAGCACCAATAGTTAAAGACATTTTCGATTCATTTCTCCTGCATCAATCAGTCCATTACACTGTCGAATACGTAAATAATAAATACGGACTGTCTCGACCTTACATGTCCTACATGCACATACTTAAAAACGAATTTTATGCCGGCTCATACCGTGGCAATTCCAATTACGCCGAACCATACATCACACGAGAAACATACAATGCCGTTCAGACCGCATTACAAGCCAATATACGCACAGGAATACAACGCCATGTATATTTATTCACTGGACTGTTAAGATGCCCAGAATGCCGTTCTAAGTTGGTTGGAGTGAGCCATCCAAAAGGTGGCAAACGATATTATTATTACCGATGTAACAATGCCCACTCAGTGCATACCTGCACACACAAAAAGCACTATGCGGAACTGGCAACGGAAAAATATCTTTTGTCTAATCTTGATGCCCTGCTTAAAGATCATATAGCCACAATATCAAGCATCACGTCTGAAACAAAAAACACAACCGAAAAGGAATTAAAAGAACTAAGAAAAGAGCTTGATAATCTGAATTATATTTTTATTAAAAAACGAATGCCTGTAAGCACTTATGAACGTCTGTACGCTGAAACGGAAGACAAAATAAAAAGGCTTGAATCTTTCAAACCTCAAAGCACCGATCATCTTAAACAGTTTCTTAACAGCGGTTGGCGCTCAATATATGAGAACCTCACACGTGAGAACAAACGCACACTGTGGCGAAATGTACTTGATTCTGTCCACGTTTCCCCTGATGGAATAGAAGTTTTCTTCAAATAAAAAGCAGACATTTCTGCCTGCCCTTTAATAGAAGAACGATATATACAGATTTCAATCATACTGCACCTATAATATACACCAATCAATCACCGAATGCAAACGGTGATTTTTTCTTTACTAACATTATGTGACCTGTAGGCTATGACAAGTTAGTATAGAATTTTGCATAAAAAAATCAGCCCGCCGAAATCCCCGACAGGCTGAGAAAGGAATTTTGTGATGAACATGAAAAACACCACGTTCATAGTATATCATTCTTTTATTTAATATCCAACCACTCTTGTGATGTAAATTGCATTTTCTGCTGAATATACTGAGCCGTTGTTTTTCAGAGTGATTTGATAATTCTGGCTGAATGTTATCATTGATCCAGACACATTCACAAGAGCAAACTTTGCATAGTCGTAATCCGCAATATAATGAATCGTGCCTAAATGCACAAGTTTTCCGTTCGGGTTGAATACTTTAACACTTCCACAAGCATTATCTCCAGACGATCTGTAAAAGACTTCAAGATATGTGTAATTTTCCGCACTGTCTGATAATGTGACAGTTCCTGCCGTACCGCTTGCGCTGTTGTAAAGCACCTGACCATTAAGGCAAACGCCGTTCACTTCAAGACTGTTATTGTACTTTGGAAAGCAATTCACACCAAAGCTGTTTTTCAGAATATCCGTGTACGTAATTGGGATGCCCTTTGCAAGAATCAGATTGTATGTTGTTTTTCCTATCCGGTCGGAAACTTCAACCTGAACATTCCACTCGAACTTGTTATCAGCCGTGAAATTAACATCCACATTGTTCTGAATGGTTGCATAACTTCCATATGAACTTTCAGAAACCTTCTTTGTTCGATACCTGATTGTGACTGTATTCTTGCCACCGATTGATGCATAATTCGCATTAACGTTCAGAACACTTTCTGAGTAATAATTGTTTTTACGATTAAGTTTAATAATGGCACTTGGCAAACTCCAATCATACACAAGCACCGTGATTTTTCTGATGCCCTCATTTCCCCTTGAATCAACGATTTTGACGGTCACTTCCGTGTCGTATGATACATTTACCACACCGACATTGATTGTGCCTGTAGAGCCGTTTAAACTGCCTGTATACGCATTACCATTTACAACAGCAGTAATTGATTTCAGCGTGGCACTGTTTAATGCCTGCGCATTGCTTACGCTGATTTTCAATGTCGAGTTATTCCTGATAATGTACTGATTGTTTTCTGTGATTGCAACCGTTTTAGAATTTGAATCCTCATATGAAACATCAAATGTCGGATTAGAATTTACTACATGTGCAATAATTGTACAGCTTGATGTTCCTATAACCGCACTGCCACTATACGTTGTAACAACAATTTCGCCTGTCATTTCGTTGCTGTTTGGCATTTGTGCATACAGATTTGATGCGATCTTGTCCGTATCCAATGAAATGTTATCCGTTACGCCAGTGCCGATTGTATAGCTGTATGAACCCAATTTCAGCACCACTGTATGCGTAAATGCTGTTGACTTGCGGTTCATATGAACGACGATCGTATCTCCGATATTAAAATCAGGAGAATTGTTCGGCCATGTGTTCAAACTTGGCTGTGATGCTCTGCCAATATCGGGAAGACTCCAACTTTCAGAACCTTTGCAGTTTACGCTCGTAACATAAATTGCACACTCTGCATATGCGCTAAATGTCTTTGAACCGTTGGTATCGTGCCCGATTGCAAGCTCACCAGATGCAACAACCGTACCTGTATATAACTTAATTCTAGTGTTTGATTGATAAGCAACAGTGCCGTTTACAGTGCACTTGAAAGGGCCTGCCATGTACCAATAGCCCGACTTGATTCCTGCACCCTTCAAAGTCCACGAAATGACAGACTGATTGTTTACGGTGCTTTGACTTTTTAATGACCAGTCAAACTGTAAACATGCACCATCATATGCTGATGTTTTAAATGCTCCTGAAGTAGCCATATTACACCCCCACTATGCCGATTCCATCATTTGTAACAGTATCTCCATCTTTTACAGTTATCGGAATAAACCTCGCCTTGTTGCACAGCGTGATTTCTTCCTCAATAACAGATTTTTTCTGATGGAACTCGTCACCTGAAACCCAGAACGTTTTTGCTCCTGTGCGGTCATATCCTGCAAAACCAACGGAATTATTGACCACAAGATATGAACCGTCAAGTCCATACATGATTAGTCCGTTTTTATCAAGTTTTGCAATCAGATTGTTTGCTTCATCATATACTTCAATCTGTCCGTTCTGGTTAAGGTTAGAACCAAGTTTTAAAGTTCCACCTTTTATCATGTCAGCAACTAAATTTATAACGTTGATATGTTGCATATTTAACACATTGTCAATCGTCCATGCACTCTCGAACGCTCCATTAATGCCAGTGCTTGAAAATGCAATACCACCGCTGTTGATCATAATGACGTTGTGCGCTTCTTCCTTTGGTAATGCATCAACCACAAGAATTTTGTCACCTTCATACACAACATACGAACTGCCAAGCATTCCGAGTATTGATTCCTGTGCCTGCTGAATTGCATCTGAGAATATCACCTGTAAGTTCGCATTGTTTTTTTCTACGCTCTGCTGAATTGTTGAATTTACTGTACCCATCAAGTTAGAAACTTTCTGCTGAAAATTCCCAAATTCAAGTTCTGTATACTTCCCAAGAATGCAATCATAATCATACGAAATAACATGTGTCACGATGTCAATACCCATCGGCTCGTCAATAACTTCGATTGTATCACCTATATCCGTCAGTTTTTCAAGATTAGCCTTGAGTGTATAATTCACTTTTGGTACGCAATTCTCGTCAACGTATGCCTGCCCCTGCTTTCTCAAATCATCAATAAGTGCATTGTTATATGCTACCTCATCAAGATGCCCTTCTGTATCTTTGTAAAGGTCTTGATCGATATTCTGATTGAAAGATACAACCTTTGTAAATGGAATATCATACTGTGTCTTGCTGTAAAGATAGACTTCATCCAACAGCAGGCCATCTTTGCCGACTGGCATGAGTTTTGTAACAACATTATCCCAGTTTGCCGTACATGTCATTTCTTTCAGATTCTTTTTGTACCTGACAGTCACACCATTATCACGCCCAATCGTGCTCATGATTCCGAACCTGTAATTGTCACGTACAAGGTGCCCACCCCAACGCTCCAGAACTGTGCTAAAAGCGTCATACAGCGATGTTCTCACGCACCTGTATGAATTTACCTCTGCAATATCAGACACCGTCTGAAACGGGCTAGGATTGTCCGTGGCGTTGTTCAAATGATCTAACGCGTCATTGCAATTCTTATCGACAACATAACTGTCTGCAATCACATAGTTTTCTGCATCATATGAGATATGCGGTGCTTTTATCGTGATCTTGTGTTTTGTTTTTTCAGGATTCTTAATTCGGAAAGCCTGTGCACCTTGTGGAGTATCTGCAACGATAATCCTGTTTGCTGTCAAAAGGTCAGCATAAGAAATGTCCGCTTCAACCGTCAAATAAAATTTGCCGTTATCTTCCTTGTGAACTTTTGCTTTGAATGGCTGAATGACTGCATCACCGTTGCTTGAAAAATCTATGTCTGTTTTTCCAAACAATTTTATCATAATTTTACCTCGCTTAAATTATACAAAAAAGGCGCTCATTGCGCCTGTTTTTTTTATTCTCATAACGCTTTTTCTACAGCATCATGCCATCTCTTAGGCACTTCTTCCAGTGTCATGCGGTTCATTGTGATTTGTCTTACGTACCACTTTACCATGGTTATTCGCCTCCTACGATTTCTGCAAGTGAAGCAATGGCCTCATTGATAGCAGTGATGTCAGCAGTGTTCTGTGCGGAAGCATTCTGCAGTGTCTGAATCGCCTTTGTTGCGTCTACCACAGCTTCTCTTGTTTCCTTAACCTCGAAAGTTACTGTAGTTGTGTTATCCTTGGTGTTTACAGAGATGCTGTCACCAAGGCTGTACCCTTTCGCTGTCAGAACTACCTCTCCAAGTTCGTTTAGAATTTTGATGTCTGCGATCTGTTCAGCTGTTAAAACTTCTACAGCTTCCTGATATCCCCTATCTGATAGGGTTACTGAGACTTTACCCTCTTTAGCGTTGAATTCTTTAATTCCTAATTCTGCCCCATCTTTCAGGACAAGCTTTTTTGTTTCTTCCATTTGCGTATCTCCTTATCTCGTACGTTTCCAAATATTTACAGCTAGATATGGTTGCATGTTGTTATGCGCCTTTCCACTACCAGTAAACTCTGTACCCATAATTCCGCTAGTGTATGTTGTAGTTTGGCCTTGATCCTTATAAGAGAAGTATGGTTTTTGAAGCGTGATATTTCCATTTCTTGAGTCCGCACCGTATATGCCATGTGAATGCCTTGGCATTTCTTCGAAATTTAGAGTATGCGTGGCTTCACCGCCTGTTGAGCCTAGTATGTAAGTGCTCCCCGATTGAATGAGGCATTGACCTTCTGCAATCTTCGACCATGTTCCTCCCCATTGGTCGGCAGGGTTGAAAGTAGAGCTGATTGTGATGTACACAGACCCTACGGGATGGTCGTGGCTGTTCACCCATCCTTTTAGTTTATTCCAGAAATATGTGAGTCCTGTTTGATCTAAATATTTAGCCATTGTTTCTCCTAACTACCGACAATTGTGTCGATTTCATAATTGCTAATTGCCGAGATACTTGTTGCGCTCAGACTATCCAATTTAGTTTTATCAGATGAAGACATCAATCCATTTGTATACTGTGTCGCAACTCCATATGTTGTATCGCTATCCTGTTGAGTGAACGTAAACTTTGTCCCGTCTAGTGCCGTTGCCGTAAATGTCGTTCCTGATCTTGTAATGCTTTTGATTGCCTTTGACTGATCATAGTTTTCAACGTTGCCTAGACCTACTTGCTCTTTTGTGACTCCATGTGGATTGCTTTCATTCCATATATGTCTTCTGGCTGTAGAATCCTTGACATTGCATGTTGTACCACTAGGGAGTTTGATACTTGATATATCAGCCATTCAAGCAACCCCCTTTATTTTGTTGTAATCGTTGCGTTTGTTCCTGTAAACGCTGGTGCGGATGCACTAACAGACTTAATGCCTGTTGCAACCGTTACCTCTTCTCCTTTTGTTGGCAAAGACCCTGCTGAGAATCCAAGTGTTAGAGTCTCATTTGAAACAGATGCCGTGAAATTTGGCAATGTGCCTACACCAGTGATTGGTGCAACCTTCGCTGTGTTTACAGCAACAGAAACAGTCGGTGCGGAAACTGAACCTGCCGGTGTATATGATGCACTCGCAGAATCCTTGAATGCCAGTCCCTTGAGACTGCCTGTACTACCAAATTCATGCCACTTTTTATCTGATGTAGACCATACAAATTCAAGCTGTCCGTAAATTACAACGTCACCGTTTGATGGCGTATAATCTGCTTCGTTGATCTTGATTGGTGATGTGCTAGAACCATTCGCAAGTGCCGTTGTTGTAACTCCTGCGTAATGCATAGCACCTGTTCCAGAGCCTTTGAGCATGCTAATGTCATTTCTTGCTGTTGCATCTTTGATGTCGTAAGTGACCCCACTAGGTAATGTGATTTCTGAAATATCTGCCATTTTTATTTTTCTCCTATAATCAGATTTCCTTTGCTAACAGTATACGTCGTGCCACTGTCCCATTTCAACCTGTCTTCACGTGATACGTGTATATCTTCATTTTTTTCATGTATGTTTATTTCGCTGTTCAAATTTTTAAATTCTTTTTTTGCTTCGCTTGCGCTCTCAATATCATAGTCTGCAAGCGATTTGTTTCCTTTTACTTCAACATTGTTGATTTTAGGAATATTTGCTAATTCGTTATAATCGTCTGTCCCATCTGCCCCAATAACTGAAACGCTATCCATTTTTACGGTTAAATAGTCATCGTCCGCAAGCATGATAATTTTGTAAACATCCATGCTTTACCCCCCTTTTTCGGTATCACCTGCGAACGTTACTTCTTCCGTGATAATCAGTTTGCCTACAAAAGTCTGATGTATCTGGTCACCTCTGATAAGCTCAATGTCATAATAATAAGTTCCATAATCAATGTTGTCTGTATCTTCCGGCATAATTGAGAATGAATATACATTTCCGCGTTTAGTTATCGTTCCATCAGTCAGTTTTTTCTGGATGATAATTTTTCTCGATGATGTATTTGCTTTTACCGTAAAAGTAATTTGAGTAAATTCTTTGCTTACCTCTGTATCGTTTGCATCACAAACTGTAAAATGAATATTTCTAATGTCCCCTCTAGGCATTTTAATATGTTCCATGCTATCACCTACCCTTTCGTGATGTCATCAATTTCAGTGTTTTGAATAACTGCTGGTGGATCAATATCAGACCACTCATATGCAAAATTAGCGTTGCTTTTCTTTTTCAAAAACTGTCCTGTTGTACCACCTGTTGGAATGCCTTCCCCTCTGTCACCCGTGTCACCCTTTTCACCTTTAAGCATAAGGATTTTCACAAGCGGTTTTTTGAAAAAATCGTTCATATTAGATCACCCCTATCGTTACATCGTTATGAATTTTTAACGAGCCAATCAGTATTGAGAACACATCGCCATTGATGCCAATTTGCAAATCGTAATAATAATGCCCCGGCTCAACACTTACCGTATCTTCAGGAGCTACACGCACCACATAGTACAGCTTTCCATCTTCCTGCTTTGCCAATGTGATGCCATGCCCTAGCGACTTTTTGAATATCGGCTCATCATCATCGAAGTTCTCTTTGCATGTGAAGTATGCACTGTCAAGTTTCTGCAACGCTTCGTCATACTCAACCTCGAAAGCAAATGACAGTGTGTCACCTCTGATCATTTCAAAATTCGTCTTTTCCATCATATCCACCTCGACTGCTTTTCAAACGCAATATATGTAAGTTGCCCATCCCATGACACGGAATTAGCCCCAACTTTCAGTATAAATTTGTCGTAATTTCCGACAACGTATCTGTTCATCAATGCACCATCATTATACGCTTCGAGCCTTTCTGTGTCTATTGTGATAGCGGATGATGTACTTAAATCAATCCGAAATAACTGCACACCATTCAACGACAGATTGATTGTTCCTGAACCCTTGATATGAATAATAGGTTTTGAGACATAATTGCCGTTATTTCTTACTGTGATAGCACTTGTCGGATTGCTGAACACCTTCATTTTTTCGATTGTACTGTACTTGAACGGCTGCACATGATACGTGATCTCAGCCGTTCTGAACCTCATAAGACGCTCATAATCGACAGCATCAAGAATGTCATATCTGTAATATCTTTCCGGTTCATTTGAAAACGTGACTGTTCCACTCGTATTAAAGAACGGAATGATTTCATCAATGTCATAATCTCCAAACAGCCCGATCTTCATTTTTTTGTTGTACGCTGAATATCCAAGCCTTGTGATCACATCACCATCACGACCGTCTATCTGTTCAATGCTTGTACGCATCAATGGCTTTGTGATTGGTGGCAGTTCCTGAATCAGCAATCCGTTGATATATCTGCTGTCAAGTCCATTTTGAATTACATAGTTTCGCACATCTTTCACCACCTTAATTGTATATCAGTTTTGTAACAGTTTTATCGACGAAATGTCCCATCTCTTCATCGTCCATCTCGATTTTGACCTGCGATAGAGCATCCTTGAACGCATCAACCATGTTGTTATAGCTTCCACCACTTGTAGAAATACCACCGTTCACATTGAATGCGTCAGACATGCCATTTGCGAGTGCTTCTGTCTGATTGATCAGCTCTGGGCTTGCCTTTCTTAAAGAATCGCTCAAACCTGCCACCATGTCAGGCATCCAACTCTCATATTCAGCCAATGGACCCTCATCAGGTCTTGAGAAATGAAGAAACGACTTGATCTTGTCTGCAACTGCACTGACCGCACTTGTGACATGATGAATCGCATTTCTGATGCCGTCTGCGATGCCCTTAACCATATCAACACCCCAGTTAAACAACTGCCCCGGAAGACTTCTGACTTTATCAATAATGTTATTTACAAGTCCTGAGGCGGCGCTTGCCCCTGCTTGAGCCAACTGCCCTGCAAAATTTCGCACGTTATTCAATGTATTTGACAGCCAATTCCATACAGCAGACGGAAGCCCACTGATGAATGATACAACCTTGCCAACAAAGTTAGAACCTGCTTCAGAAGCCCTAGAAACCATGCTAGAAGCCCAATTCTGTACGTTTCCTATAACTTCACCAAGGAATTCACCAATACGCCCAGGAAGAGACTGAAACCACGCTATGAGGTTTCCTATGAATCCACCAACTGATGTAATCACATTCCCGACCGTGTCCTTGAATCCATTCCACACGCTTGTGACAGTATCGCGGAATCCCTCGTTTGTGTTCCATAATGTGATAATTGTTGCTATAAGTCCTGCAAGCAACGTTACAACGAGCATAATCGGATTGGCATTCATAACACCATTCAACAATGCCTGTGCAACAGTTGCGCCTTCGTTAGCCTCCTGAAACGCTTTGACTGCCGTAACAACTCCATTGATCATGCTTGCAACATTCCATGTCAACATTGCAGTCCCGATTCCTGCAACAAGTGAAATGATCGTATCGCCATTGCCCATGATGAATCCGAATAAATTTTCAACTCCTGAAATAATATCGTCAACAGTAGAAACAACAGAATCAATATCCATATTGTCGATTGCATTTGTTATATTTGGAATCCACTCATCAGCGGCCTTTTGTAGAATCGGCTGTAATGCTTCACCGAGCTTTGAATTTATCGTATCACTCAACGTTGAAAGTCTTCCATCCAAAGTCTGAGACTGTGCATCCATTGACTGAAAGTATTTGCCACCTTCAGACGTTGATCTCTTCATAGACTCTGTGATCTCATCCACCGACATTTTGCCTTTCGACACTCTATCGTAAAGGCTTTGCATACTTTCTCCGGTCTTTTCTGAGATTTCCTGCAATGGGTTGAATCCTGCATCAATCATCATGTTAATGCTCTCAAGCGAAACTTTCTGCGCTGAGTTCATCTTTCCATACGCTCTCGCAATAGTGTTCAGCTTTTCTGCATTACCCTGTGAAATATCGCCAAGCATCATCATGCTGTCAACCGCATCATCAGCACTAAATCCAAAGTTCATCAGCAAAGATGTTGCATCTGCAAGCTGTGGCATATCAAATGGCGTTGTTGCTCCAATATCAGCAAGCTTTTTGACTGTTTCGCTTGCCTTGTCTGCTGAACCTGTCATGACCGTAAATGATGTCGTGTAATACTCCATGGACTTCTGATAGTCCACTGCACCGCCTACAAGCTGCTTGAATCCATCAACAACCTTGCTGATTGCCTGTGATGCAAGATTAGCCATCGTACCCTTGAGTACTGTAAAACCATTGTTAAGGCCTTTTGTTACTACGCCCGCGTCACCCATCTTTTTCGACAGATCATCAACCTGTTTTGCACTATCGTTAGATTCTTTGCCTAAATTGTCAATCTCTTTTGTGGTCTTGATAACGTCAGCTTTGGCATTGTTCATCTGCACTGCAAGCTGTGACAGTGATTTCTTGTTTTTGTCTTGTGCCGTTGTACTTTCATCGTACTGTTTCTGCAAATCGTTAACAACTTTTTCTTGTTCTTTGTACTCTTTGCTGTTTTTGCCACACTGTGCTTCGATGCTTGCCAACTTTCCTTTAGCATCTTCAAGCTTTTCACCGAGTTGTATATGCTCAATTGCTGACTCCTTAACAGCTTCATAATACTGCTTGTACTGGTCAGATACTAACTTCAGCTTTGCCTTCTGCTCTTCAAGGCGGTTGTTAAGTACGCCACTCTTGGCTGTCAATGCTTCGGTGCTTGTGTCGTTCTTGTCGTATGTACTTGTTACGATCTTCATTTCTGAGGATACTTCACGCAAGTTCTGTGTGATCTGACTCAATGCACGCCTGTATTCGCTCTCGCCTTTCAGCTTAATGGTACCACCTAATGCCATGCACTCACCCCCTTAGAACCAGTCGTCTTCATGCTGTGATTTCTCGTATGCTTTTGCATATGTTGTTCCTGTCTTTTCAAGCATCAGCTCAAAATCAAAATCGTCTTTGTAATGCTTATAGAACATATTGAAAGTTGTAAGCGTCAATCTTCCAACCTCATGAAATGTAAATCCGAGTTTGTTACGCCCGATAAAGTAGAACCATGTAAAGTCTATTGGCTCTGGTTCATCCTCATCGGGGATTATGCGTTTTTTTCGCCACTCTTAGTACTGTCAATGACAACACCATTCATCAGCTGTGCGGATGACTGCAAGCCAATATCCGTGATCATTCTGCCTACCTGCTTGTTTGTAAGCATCTTTTCTTTTGTGCCATTTTCCTCGTTATCAATATCAATTCCTTCATTCAGCATTGCCGTGATTCCAAAGATAACAGCCTTTGCGTTTGGCTCACCATCATTTTCTGCGCCATCTGTGAGTTTTCCCCAGTTTTCAAGTGTGCCGTACTTGTCCTGAATAACTTCCATAACGTTCAAATTGAAAACTAGCTTGTAGTTCTTGCCTTTGTATTCAAGTTCTTTTGAGATTTCCTTCATGTTTATTCTCCTTCAAAAAATAAGACAGGGACGAACCCTGCCTTTAATATGCTTTTAGACTGGACTCTTTGCCATCAGTCCTTCAAGATATGTGACAGCTTCAGTCTTTGTATCAAACGTCTTGGACTTTGACCATGTGCCATCAGCCAATGTTGCAACCACTCCGTTAAGTTCAGTTGTGCTGAATGATACGCTTTCGCCCTTTGTAGAATCATCCTGTGACGGTTCTGAGAACTTAACTTTGCACAGGAACTCTACCGTGTACTTGTAAGCTCCGTTCACCATCTTTGTAACGATTCTTCCGAAACCTACATATGGTGCAATATCATCTGCTTTTCTGACAAGCTCTGAACCTTCTTCTGAAACCGTATGCCCTAGAAGGTCTGCCATTGTCTGCACATCCTCATTGTCGATTCCTGCTGTAACAGAACCCTTCTGGAAAGATGTATCACTTTCTGCCAATACGTCATCTGCATACAAAGACGCATCGTTGTTAGAAATATCCACCTTGCAGGAAATAGCCTTGGCTGGCGTTTTCGCACCGTCATAAGTGGCTTTCCCGTCTGGTGCTTCTGTAAGCTTTGAATATCTAAAGTTGTTTAACCCGATCTTTGCCATTATTCGCTCCTTTCAATTGAGAAACATAATGTCTTGTGGTAATACTTTGTATCATCCTCATACATATCTTCGGATGATCTGTCAGGTTCCCACATAAACCCAACACTCGTAAGCAATCCTTTTAATGCCTTGATAATCGGCTTGTAATTGCCTTTTGAATAAATATCAAAGTCATAATATTCAACGTAGTTCAGCAGTTCATCATCACCATGTAACACGCTGTCCGCATCTGTCATCATATACGTGATGTATGTTTCCGAACTTCCATTGTATCGTAAAAACTTGACTGGAATATTTTTGCCGTTGACCGTGAAGTCACTCAATGTTTTTTCGATGAGGTTATTCATCCAACAAACCCCCGCTTAAATTCTTCTGCGCTTCTTCCATGGCTTTCATGATCTGTGACTTTTTGAAAGACTTTCGGAAGAACGGATGCTTTGGATATTTTCTCTTGTCACTGCCATATTCAAACATGTTAGCAACAAGTGGTGCAGGAGTCTTCTTGCCTTCCTTGTTTTTGAAATATCCTGTGATCATGACTTTCGTATTGATACCATCATCTGATGGAGTTCTGTACACTTTCGACAGTTTAACATGACTGCTGAATCCTGAACTTTTCAGCGCTTCTGGAAGTGCAGAAATAACGTTCTTGTAGACAACCTCTGCACCTGCTTGTGTCATGCCACCAAAGATGTGATCAAACTGTTTGTCGATATAAGATATATCCTTCAATACGCTATCATCAATATCTGCAACAAATTTAGCCATCAGTGAGTCACTTCCTTTCCCTGAATTTCTAATTCTACGCTGTTTTCATCAACGTTGTTCAGATATTCGATAGTATATGTCTTGCCATGGAACTCAATCAGCATATCCCTTGTGATCTCTGTTTTCGGATACCGAATCGTGAAGTTGGTGTATGCTTTCTCAAAATCAGAATTGTTCGCAATCAGCGTAAAGCCTTTTGTTGTCCGAACATATGCATACGGCTGTAGTATCACCTGTTTCTGTTCTGTCTGAAAGCCGTCCTCATCTGTCACAATCACAGTTTTATAAATTGTGATACGCTTTGAATACTTCCCTGCGTTTAACATTTAATCACCTCACAACAGATTGACGCTATGCATCGCAAGAATACTTTGAACAGTATTGTTCAAGTCCTTGCTGTCAACATACATCGTGCGGTTGTCCCACATATCTTGGCAAAGAATAAGCACCACAATCACAAATTCAGGATATTTGTCCAGATCATTAATCCCAGTATAGTTTTCGATGAAAGAAGTAGCGATGGAAATAAGCATGTTCAATGTATCCTTTTCGCTTTCTGTTACTTCGTCCAGTCTCAAATACTCTGCGACGCTTTCCGGTTCAATATCACTGACTTTGCTTACTTCCATATTGCTCGCCCCTTTCTAGATTATTCGCCCTTCATTACAAGTTTTGCAAGCTTCTGAGTGTCTGCAACCTTTGCATCCCACTCAACGAAAGCAAGAATACCGAGCAGATGTTCTTCTGCATATCTTTCCTGTAATACCTGCATGTTAGCATCTTCTGAAACCTTTACAGCAAGACCAGAGAAGTCACCGTAATAAATGGCTGTCTTTCCTGCAAGCATCTTGTCCATAGCATCAGAACAATAAACATCCTTGCCTAGAAGTGTATAGCCCCACTTTGCTGTGAAGTCACGGTTCAATAGATAATCGCCTTCATTATCCTTCAACTTTCTGATTGCATTTCGAGTTTCTCGATTCATGATCCAAACAGAATTGCCCTGATAGTTGTCAATAACCTTGTCCTGCACATCCATCAGCTCGTCAGATGTAATCTTTGTTGCTGTGGCAGTTGTAACAGTCATATCTGATGCAATGCCCCTTAGGCCTTCAACCTTGTCATCTGTGCCGAACAGAATCTCATGTTCGAAATACAATGCGATTGCCTGTGCCATCTTTGCTTCGACAAAGCCAACGATGTCAAAGTTGGAATTGTTAATCAAGCTCTTTGAAATTTTAGCAAGGCAACGTGCAAGGAATCCGCCAAGTGTGATCTGGCTGATAACAACCTTTCCAGATTCTGCTGTTGTTCCTTCATCTGCATATTGCATCACGATAGAACTGTTTTCTGCATCATACTTTGGTAATACCAGATTGCCATTGATGTTATAGCGGTCTGCCATTGAGAACACAGGTGAGATTTCAATAACTTGAGAAATGATTTCATTCCATACAGTTGTCGGAATCAGTGTCTTTGCATCAGCAGGCATTGTTGGTGTGTCAGTATTCACAATGCCACGAATTGCATTCTCGAATGTTTTGTGATCTCTTTCTGCATCTGTCATTTCAACATGTTCAGCAGGAACTTTCTTCATGCTCATTCCTGCAATCTGGTCGTACATAGCAATAGTCGCATCAATGTCCTTGACCTCTTTTTCAAGGTCTGCAAACTGATTCTTTTCGTCTTCAGATGGTAATCTGTTTTCTGCCTTTGCAGTTGCTAGCAGTCCTTCCATCTGAGCGACTTTTGCATTACGATTCTCGATAAGTTTTTTTACGTTCATTTCTTCGCCCTCCGTTATTTCTTCAATGAACTAATAATATGCTCGTATGCCGAATAATCCAGCACACGATCCTCAACAGGCTTTTTAGTCTGCTTTTGGTTTTTTAATGCATCTGGCACATGCTTGTAATTCCTGAATAAGTCCGTTGCACATGCCTGTACATCTTTCACAGCTTCAAGTTCGTTGACATTGAAATAATTGCCAATGTACATATCATCATCAGGATTGCCACTGAACCATGTTTCGTTGTCAACCAGTTCTGCGATCTTCTCTGCTGTGATTCCTTCTTTTGCTTTTGATTCATACATCGGCAACATTGTTCCGCTCTCAATCAGATTCAATGTATCAATGTCATGCTGTAGCTCGTTAGCATTTCCGTATGCAAACGTCATTGGCTTGTGAATCATCAGCACAGAATTTTTGTAAATACTGATATCGTCCGCAACCATGGCAAGATATGTAGCGGCACTTGCACACAATCCATCAATGTACGCATGAATCGTTGCTCCTGTGTTCTGTCTGAATCGCTTTAACATGCTTACCATAGCCGAACTTGCAAACACTGAGCCACCGCCTGAATTAATGTAAATATTGAAATCTGTCACACCGTTCAAGCTGTCAAGCTCTGTCTTGAATGCATTTGTATCGACTGCTGTTTCGGACTTTTCACCAGTCCACCAGTCCGGCACATTCTCATCGACAATATCGCCATATACATAGAAATCTGCACTATTTTTCGTCAGATTCTTCAGGTACTTGTAGTTCATCATCTGCCCCCTTCTCAATCTCTTCCGCTTTCTCAGCCGTTTCTTCTTCATCATCTCCACCTGTCACCTGTCCAGTGTTTGGCGTGTAATATGTTCCTGTATTTGTGTCATACAATACTGCGCCAAGTCCAACATTGATAACGTCCATGCCCTCAATGTAATTGAGATTTTCCATGCGACGCAACTCATTGATAGTCATAAGTCCTGTATCTTTTGCAACTTTGTAAGCATCGAATCTTTCCTTGATGCTTGCTTTCACAATTTCTTTCGTATCAAATTCAAAGAAGAAGTTTCGTTTTTCTTTTTCTAACAGCAGTGTGCTGTTTATAGCTGTCTCAAATGCTTTAACAATCGGATAGATCGCTTCTTTGAATGTCAGATTGAAGTCGCTGTGAATATGGAAAACTCCATTGATTTCATCCTGTAAGGTCTTCTTGCTTTCATTCAACTGCATTTCAACAGAACTGTTTGAAGATTCCTGAAACTTGATGCCGTTGTTTAGAACCATGACGGACTCAGTGTTGTTGGCGTATAACCTCTTCCATGCTTCTTTGAGCTTGTCCACTTCTTCCTGCCCAAGTCTGCGCTCTGCCTGTAAGAAACCTTTTTTGTTACCGCCTGTCTTGACTAAACCAAGCTGATAAACCAACGTACTGTATGCCGTTTCAAGCGCTTTTGAAATTTCTTCAGTCAATCCCTTTCCACTTGCACCGTCTTTTGTGTTTCTAAGTAGCTTGATCATGTTCCATGGATATATTTTATTTGTGCCAACATAGAACTGTACGAAACGGTTCATTGGGTCGGAATTTGACCACACAGTAACGTCAATATCTGGAATATACTTCAGCGCCGTGACATTGTTCTGTCTGTCTCTCTGAATATAACAATATCCACCCTTGCCAAGCAGATAGTCATCGACCATGGCTTTCTTCGTCTGGAACCCGTCAAGCGTGTTTCCAGTATCACCGTTCAGCATCTGCACTCTGCTGTCTCTTTGAACTTCCTCAACCTTGCCAGACTTATATCTGTAGAGTTTTACAGGCATTGATGCAATAGAACCACTGATGAAATCAACTGCACCAGATACCGCAGGAAGAGTCAATGCTTTATCCCTTGTGATCTTTTCGTTATTGAGCAATGCCGACAGTAACACATCATCCAGCTTTACGCTCTGGTCGTTCAGGTTCACATCATTTTTTATTTTTCTGAAAAGTGCCACTCTCGTACCGCCCCCCCCTCGTTAGTATTTTCTTTTTGAAACATTTTTACGCAAATAGTATAGCATAAACACGCATTTTTTTTCAATCAGACCAACTGGAATGTGAAGTCACCTTCATTCAAGAAATAATCCTGTTCAAGAAGGTAAATCGCATTGATTAAAGAAACCACCATATCAACCTTGCCGTTGCTCTTTTTCTTGCTCACGTACATGTTTTTGTTTGTGTCATATGCACATTTCGCATTTTGAAAGTTGATCTCAAGAAGCTTGTTTTCTGTGTATTTGAATTTTTGCGTAAGGATTGCTTCTTTCATCCTCTTTGTTGGAGAATGCAAGACGCTTGAATACTGCTTGATCTGAACCGTGTTATAGCCCTCATTAGCCAACTTCTGCGCTGTGCTTAATGCGTTCCATCTATCATAGCCAATCGCCTGAATTTGCACATTGTAACGGCTCTCAAGGCTCAATATAAACTGTTCAACAAACGCATATGAGATAACTCTGTCACCACATGCAAACACCTTTCCACTCTTCAATAGTTCTTGATAGTTCACACGCTCTGAGATTGTTTTCTCCGTGATCCTGTCTGATGGAATAAATGCAAAACTTTCTGCAAGAATGTTATCGTCATCGTCCACGGAAACCATGGCAACAGATGTATTATCGTTCGATTCTGAAAGGTCAACACCTAAATATACAACTCTGCCGTTCCAATCAATATTTGCAACCTTGCACGCCTGCACATCTTTAACATCAATAAATGTTTCTGTTCCCTGACCTTGATAAATGATATTGCAGTGCTTTGTAACAAAGTTTTCTCGTTCTTTCTCAATGGCAATGGCTCTCGCACGTTTCTTGATGAGGTCACCCCATATTTCGGGGATTTCCAATGACGCAGGATTCGCCTGTTTCAAAATGAGATCATCTGTTTCCCAGTCTGACGTTTTGTCCGGCTCATACAACAGTGCAAATATTGTTTCGTCTTTTTCGATGCCATCAAGAACCTTTTTGGCATATGCGACCTCATCCTCGAACGGATTGTCGATTGTCGGATATTTTGTACTGATAACGAACCCTAATTTGTTGACAACGTTAAGCTGTCCTGATCTCATGGCATCGACAGGATATCCATTTGGCAATGCTCCAACTTCATCTGCAATGAACGCATTCGGCATACGTCCGTCCATGCGGTTGTTACTGTATGCCAACGGAATTAACGTGTTTTCGTTCGGTTTGAATTTGATGTAGTCCCTTAACAGCTTGAAACGCTTCGTTCCTTTATAATCGTAAATAAGTGGACTGCTTTTGATTGTGTCTGAGATAGCTTCTTTGATTTCTTTCGACAACGCACCATCTGGTGCAACTGAAAAGAATTTTGAGAACTTTGGCTCTGTCAAAAACAAAATAATAAAAATCGTCCCGACCGTGTATGTCTTAAAATTCTTTCTGCAAATCTCCAACAACCCTGTTTCGTATCTGCGCTTTTTCGGGTTCTCCCGATACACTGTGCACAGCATTGCGATATAAATGAGCCACTGATAACCAGTGGCACACTTATACATAGACTGCCCTGCTTTCAAACCTTTTGGCATTATCAGCAGTTTAAGAATGTTTTCAATCTGCTTAACCTTTTTTTCAGATACAAAGTACTTTGTGTCTTTTCCTTCAGTAATCAGCATCCATGCTTTCATTTGCAATTTAACGTACTTCGGAGTGGTTTTCTTTTTAACAGAACTTTTGCAGTATTCATACGCTTTGCTGTTCGTCACTGCCATCATCATCACCACCGTTGATTAGCTGAAGTAACGGATCTTCATCTGCCCCAGAATCATCATCGCCACCGAATCTTGAAATGATCTTCATCAGCGTGCTGACCGTCTTGTTTGCACTGTCAGTGGTACGGTTGAAATCCTGAATGGCAGGATGTGAATACACATTCTTTCGACCCTTCACATATTCTTTTGTGACAAGTACGCCGTCATTCTTGATTGACGATTCAAGCTCATTAAGAATCTTTAGTTGTACCATGTATCGCCTGAATGTCGTAATAAAGAAGAAGTTTTTATCGACTCCGAATGCTTCTGCTTTCTGTAATATTTCTTCTGCCTGTTCGTTTACTGTTTTTCGCATAATTCTCTCACCGCCTTTAATGCACTTTTTATTGCATTTTCCATATCGTAGTATTTGTACTCTGCAAGCCTTCCAACTGTGATCAATCCATCACGGTCTGCAAGCTCTTTGTATTTCTTATACAGCGCTTTGTTCTTTTCATCCTCAATCGGATAGTACCGTTCTTTCCCGATATCCCATTTCTGCGGATATTCCTTCGTGATAATAGTTGTCGGTGTATTCACTCCTGTGAAATGCTTGTGTTCAATAATCCTAGTCCATGGCACTCTAGCATCGGTATAATTCACGACTGCATTTCCTTGATGATTTTCTTCCTTCAATTCCTCAGTTTCAAATTTCAGACTCCGATATTCCAACGCTCCGAAACAATAACCGTACCACTCATCAATGGCACCTGTCAGAACCACGTTTTTAGCCCTTTCTAGCCACTCTTTACTTGAGCATGAACATTTATACCCTGTCACCACTTCAACGCCTTCTAGGAGCCTTTCTACGGTCTTAGAATAACCATCAACTGGAATGCCTTGATGCTTTGAACAGAAATAATTGTTATTGTATGTAAACCGCAATGGCAGACGCTTGATAATATCTCTGCTCAGTTCCTTGCAACTTCTGCCCCACTGCTTTTCAGTATATCCTTTAATCAGACGCTCGTATATTTTGATTCCAACTGTACTGATCGCATATTCTTCAACTGTCTGAGGATTCTCACACGGTACAATATCAAGCTCAATAAATTTTTTCGCATCTTCTGGAAACACACAGCAATATCCGTACATCTGATGGAACGTGTTCATGTTGAACGGAAGATTGTAAATAGCACCTTTATAATTTGCAATTGGTGAATTGATGAAGTTGTTGAACTTGCAAAACCTGTTCATGTATTCCCACACTTCATCGCTGTCTGTATGGAATATATGAGGACCATACAGATGCACGTTTATTCCACTGATTTCTCTGTCCCTTATATTTCCACCCACCTCAGCACGATCTTCCAGAATAACGCATTTATAGCCCTTGTCCGTCAATTCTCTTGCAATTACTGAACCACTCAGCCCTGCGCCAATAATCAGATAGTCAATGTCTTTCATGCTTGCACCATCTTTCTGATAACAGCTTCGGTACGGCGTTGTTCCAACTGATTTCATGATGAATCCGATATTCTGTGATTCCCATGGCAGAAACCTTCACACACGAAGGACAGCACATGACACTGTAGAACGATTTCCGATACGTTCCGTTCTTCTTGTAAATGTCAGTCATTCCACCATGTTGTACCTGTGTTGGGTCTACATACACCATGACTGGCATATATGTATAGTACAGCTTCCCACGCATTCCATTAATCAACGATGTTGTAATATCATCATTCATCCGCATATGGAAGTATTGAAGATCGTCAGCTCTCATAAGGAATGTTGTCATTGTTTTTCTGATCATTCCTTCCTGCACGTTGCTGTTTTCAGCACCGCCAAGATAATATGACGATAGCCCGAACGACAGCGATGTGATTGGAGTTTCTTTCATCATCTGAACCATTCCTTCGAGCACTTCATCAAGGTGGTTGCACTTTACGCACCGCAATCTTCCATCCTGCACGAACCGATAACCGAATCCGTGAACATCATCGTCAAGCATGAAATAATACATGACGTTGTTTTTCTGAGCTACTTTTCTACACTCGTTTCTTGCATATGTCGCAACGCCTTTACTGCCACCTAAATCGCCAGTATCGAAGCTTTCTTCTTTATGAAATACATGAACATCAGCCC
>ERZ1035027.220-NODE-220-length-36033-cov-16.328479_pt1 | contig 36033 bp, 62 predicted proteins | sample MGYA00520604_ERZ1035027 | MGnify/ENA primary metagenome ERZ1035027 (study PRJEB33766, sample SAMN09781743) | gut metagenome | biome: gut microbiome | host: Homo sapiens | place: Madagascar | study: EMG produced TPA metagenomics assembly of the PRJNA485056 data...
TTCCTCTTGGCCTTGGCCTTCTTGTCCTCGGAGCGGTTGGTCTTGCGGCAACTATAGCCGCAAATTGGGGCGTGATAAAGGAAGCACTGCAAGGAGAAGTTGGACAAATCGTTGCAGTTGTAAGCACGGCATTGTTGGCGCTTGGCGCGGTTCTTTTGTTTACTGGCGCGGGGATTGCGCTTGGTCTTGGACTTATTCTTGTGGGAGCAGCAGGACTTGCAGCGGCCATTGTTCCAAATTGGGAAAGTATTGTAGAAGCGCTGCAAGGGCCGCTTGGGGAGGTTATCGGTAAGATCAGCGCAGCGTTGCTTGTTCTCGGTGTTGTCCTTTTGTTTACCGGAGCCGGTGTGCCTCTTGGTCTTGGCCTGATTGCGGTTGGCGCTGTTGGCCTTGCTGCGGCAATTGCGCCAAACTGGAATTTCCTGCTTGACAAACTCAAGGGCGTTTGGGAAGACATCAAAGCGTGGTTTAATAATACCGTGATCGGTGGGTTACTGAAAGCAAAAGAAAAGATTGCGGAATGGGGGCACAATGTAATCGGAAAAGTTAAAGATGTGTTGGGTATTCATTCCCCCTCGACGGAAACGGCGCAGATGGGCGACTACATGATGCAGGGTCTCGCAAATGGTATCAATGAAAATCAGGAACTTGTGTTGGAACAATTCCAACTTGTACTTGATAACATTGACGCAGAATTTCTGGCATGGGAAGAAAACTTTATGACAGGGTTTTCTAAGTTTAGCGCAGAGTTTAACAAGGCATGGCTGGCGCACTGGAGCCTAACAAACAGGAATTTTGTAATCCAGTGGAATTACATTATTGAGTCGTTCCAGCGCGGCGTCAACAACGTCATTGATGGGTTAAATAGGCTTGTTGCCGCAGCAAATAGTTTGTCGGATCTGACAGGTAAGCATTATGGAAGCGTGTCACGCGTAAATATTGCGAAGTTGCCTATTCCAAAACTTGCTACCGGCGCGGTCATTCCTCCGAACCGGGAGTTTATGGCAGTGCTTGGCGATCAGAAATCCGGTACGAACATTGAAACGCCCCTTGCTACGATGGTGCAGGCGTTCAAACAGGCGCTTGCGGAAAGCGGGTATGGAGGAAACAACGAGGCCGTGTTGGTGCTGGACAAGGACGTGCTGGGCAAGGTCGTGTACCGGCTGAACAAGGCGGAGGGCACGCGCATCGGCGTTAATCTGTCGGAGGTGCAAGTATGAACTACATCAAACTGAACGGCATTTCTTTTGACGCCGATGTGGCGATCTCCAAGTACAACCGCAACTTTAACGTGCTGGACGGCGAAAACGCAGGGCGTGTAATGACGGGCCGCATGGTGCGTGACATCATCGGGACATACTTGGGCCACAAGCTGACGGTTTTTCGGCGCGGTGACAACTACAAGGGTCTGGATGACTTCTGGGATTACCTGTACAAGCACAGTGTGGATGACTCCGTTATGTTGGAAGCGGCAGACGGTCAGACTACTATCGCTTATGAAGCGTATTACACCAGCGCGTCGCAGGACTTGGAGAAGGGCGATGGAGGCGTAAACTATTGGGGCGAGATCGAAGTGAACTTCGTCCCGATGGACGCGCAGCTCCGCCCCTAAGAGGTGGCCTATGTCGAAAACGACTATTCTGTACAAGGACATAGCCCCCGGTGCGGCGGATGACGCGACTGTGACCGCCACCGGCGGCGCAGGAGACCTCACCCAAATTCCGCACGGCGCGGCTTCGGGTAAGCTTATTACGCTGGAACGGAGCCGCTGGGTGCTGGACGGCACTTTTGATGGCGTGTACGCGGCGGACAAGGTAGGCTTTTGGTCTACGGAGGTTTCCGGGGACAATGGAGAGTTTACCAACCCGCCTAAAATCACCATGACGTTCACGCAGCAATATTCCAGCATGGGTATCCAGCTCGCCTTTGACGAGGATACCGGGGAGTATTGCAGCGAGGTAGAAATTTCGTGGTATCAGGGCGCGGTGCTGCGGCGGGCGCAGTCGTTCCAGCCTGACAACGCGGTGTACTTTTGCGATTGCCGGGTAGAGAGCTTTGACAAGGTGGAGGTCGCGCTGAAAAAGACCGTAGTCCCCCATCGGCGGGCGCGTGTTAATGAGATCGTGCTGGGCGTGGTGCGTAAATTCGGGATGAACGAAATACGCAACGCATCCATCGTAAACCAGGCGAACGAAGCTTCCGTAGAGCTGCCGGTGTCCACGCTGAACTGGACGCTTGACAGCCTGAAAGATGTGGACTACCTGTTCCAGCTAAAACAGCCGGTGGAGGTGTGGAACGACAACCGTCATCTGGGGACATACTACATTAACAACTCGTCCCGCACGTCCTCAAACGTGTATGTGATAGAGTGTCAGGACGCGCTTGGAGTGCTGGAATACACGCCGTTTGGCGGCGGGGCATACCTTGATGGGGTGAGTGCGAAAACGCTCTTAGAAGCGCTTGCAAAGCCTTTTGAGGTGGAGTATGCGGACGATGTAGAGGACACAACGCTGACGGGCGTTATCGTTAAGGGCACCAACCGCAGCGCTATACAGCAGGTCATATTTGCATGGGGCGTCTGTCTGGCAACAGACGGGGGTAACAAGCTTCGGGTATTCAACCAACCCACAAAGCCTATTCTTATCCCACGCGAGCGGACGTTCGTCGGATCTTCCGTTGCAACCGGCGCGGTGGTCACAAAGGTGAACGTGACGGCGCACAGCTATGTAGAAGCCAGCAACGGCAACGTGACCATCAATGGGGTTAAGTACAAAGACACCCGGACGGTGTACAGTGCCATCAACCCCAACGTGACCGCATCCGACCGGGAGAACGTAAAAGAAGTCACGGCGGCAACTCTTGTATCTAATGAGATTGGACAGGCGGTGGCGGACCGGCTGTACAAGTATTATTCGCTGCGTGACACGAACACGGCGACCGTGGTATACGGTGGCGAGAAGCTGGGCGACTGCGTGAGCATTTACACGCCGTGGAACCTGCTGACCACAGGCAATCTTCACAAGATGGAGATAAAGCTGTCCAACACGGTGGTGTACAACGCGGAAGTCACAGGCGCGTGGATCATCAGCCCGTACTTCTATTACAGCAACGACCTGTTCTCCGGGGAGGTGTGACCGATGGCGGAATATACAGCACAGGTGCCGAAGATAGCGGCGGCTGTACTGCTGCCGAACCCGGCGACCATCAACGGCAAGGTAAAGCTGCAGGTAACGGTAATAGAGGAAGCCGTCATCGTGTACCCCAGCTACTACTACAGCGGCGATCTATATGCGGGCGAAAGTCCACATACTCTGTACCCGCGTGTACCACAACCATATCATTTCTTTTGCGGCGATATTTACGCCGGGGAGGTATAAATGGCAATCAAGACAGTAAAAGCGACGATCAACGGCCAGACATACGACCTGACGCTGAACTCCGCAAGCGGCAAATGGGAAGCGACCATTACCGCTCCGGGGAAAACATCGTACAATCTGGCGGGCGGCTACTACAACGTATCCGTCGAAGCAACAAACGAAGCGGGCACAAAGGGCAGCGCGGACGCATCTACCGTAGACGGCCTGAAGCTGGTGGTAAAGGAGACTGTGGCACCGGTCATCACCATCGTGTCCCCCACGGCTGGCGCGTATGTGGCAAACAGCAAACAGCCGGTGGTATTCAACATCACGGATGAAACCGGCGGTTCCGGCGTAGACATCAGCACCTTGGTAGTCAAGCAGGATGGCACGGCTGTAGCGGCGGCGAACATCACGCACACAGCTATTGCCAATGGCTACAGCGTGACCTACACGCCGTCTGCGGCACTGAGAGACGGCAGTCACACCGTAACCATCAACTGCAAAGACCACGACGGCAACGCGGCTGCGGAAAAGTCCACGACCTACACTGTGGACACTGTTCCTCCGACGCTAAACGTAACATCTCCTGCGGACGGCCTTATTACGGCGGCTTCTTCTGTCACTGTGGCCGGTACTACCAACGATGCAACGTCCTCTCCCGTGGTCATTACCATCTCCCTGAACGGCGCCGATCAGGGCGCGGTCGCTGTGGGCACCGGCGGTACCTTCTCAAAGGTGGTGACGCTGAAAAATGGCAGCAACACCATCATTGTCAAGGCAAAAGACGCGGCAGGCAAGGAAAGTTCCGTCACCCGTACGGTCACGCTGGACACTTCTGTGCCGAAGATCACGGCGGCGACCATTACGCCTAACCCGGTCGATACCGGTAAGACGATGGTCATTAGTGTTACCATTGAGTAAGAGGTGATAGCTTGAGCAGAGATATTCGCGTATCGCTCCCCGCCGCCATCGTCTACGTGTCCGGCTCGGTCAACGGCAAGGATTACGTGTGGACACTGGACGGCGAAGCGTGGAAAGCCACGGTAGACCGTGCTTCGGATGAAAAGTACGCCGTATCTTTGACGGCTATCAACGCGGCGGGCACAAGCGCCAGTTACCAGTTTACCCTTAACTACGGTATGCTGTCCCTTATTACAAACAGGACACAAGCAGACGTGGATGGCGTGATAGCCGCGCTTAGTCGAATAGAGGCTGGGCGCGGCACCCCGGCGGACGTGCTTCTCCTGAGCGACAACAAGGGGTCGTACAACTACACTGACCTGAACCGCGTTGCGGGAGCTGTGCTGTATGTGGCGGAGGAATTGGAAGCGAATGGTTACAGTGTGACGGTAACGGCAAAGCAAGGGTGGGCGGAAACGGACATTCCCACGCAGGCAGACATTGACCAGTACCTCGCGGACATCGCAGAAATACGCAGTGCGCTGCCTGTGCCAGCCGATACCCCAAAGGCGCCGACAATGCCGCTGGACTATCGAAAGGCCAACGACATTGAAAGCATCCTTATACTGGTAGACCAGCTCGTGCAGAACATAGCCAAGTCGTGGTTTTACTCGGGAGACTTGTACTCCAACGAAATCAAATAATAAACGTTACTCCCGGCCAATCGGGGCACGGGAAAGGGCAATAGGAGCCGACTATGGGAACGTAGTCGGCTCCATCTTTTTTGGAAAGGAGCAGATATGCAGGACAGAATTTCTCTTTATCCTGGCCGCGTCAAGCTTACGCCTGTTTCCGGGCAGGACAACGTGTACGACATGACCCGGCAGGACAACCCTACCACGGAGGGCACACCGCTGAACAAGTCCACACTGCTGACGGACGAGGTGGCGGAAACGCTTGGGCTTGACCCGGCAACGGCAACGCCCTCTCAGGCCATCAACGCCGTGGCGGACAAGGCAACGGACAAGAAGCTATCGCTGACGCTGGCGGCGGCGAGCTGGACAGGGAGCGCAAGCCCCTACACCCAGGGCGTGACCATCACAGGCGGAACGGCCACCAGTCAGGCGGACATTCAGGCAGACGCAACGGCGATACAGCAGATGCTGGACGACGGCACCAACGCTATCTACATCGCCAACAACAACGGGACATTCACCGCCTACGCTGTGGGCGAAAAGCCCACCGCTAACCTGAGCGTTCAGGTGACGGTGTACGACGTGAAGAAGGTAAGCTAACGACGGTTATTATCGGTAAGCCGAAAATAACGGTGGTGGCGCAGGAGATACCTCTCACATCGGGTTAGAACGAGGTATCGGTGCTGCTGGCGGCTCGGGCATCATCTGTATGCGCGTACGCAAAGAATAAACATGGCCTCCGTTTCGGGGGTCGGAAACGGAGGTTTATATGGCAAGTATATGTGGTTCCCCTGTTTGTGCCGGTGGTAAGCCGAAGATGAAATTTACCTACACAGGGGACTACGTGGTGAGGAAAGATGGCGTGGTGGAGCTGCTGACGAGCGGAACGATTGTGTTTTTGGAGCCGAGAGTTATTGATGTGTTTATGGTTGGTGGAGGTGGTGCTGGCGGTTCTGATGCGCGGAATACGCTTGTCGGTTGTGGTGGCGGCGGTGGTGGCTACACCCGTACAGTGCGCAAGGTAAACGTAACACCTAACGAAAACTATACCGTGGCCATTGGTGCGGGTGCCGAAGCGTCAAAAACGGTTGACAAACCGGTAAGCGGAAGTACGTCTTTTGGCGAGTTCAGCGTGGCAGGTGGTGTTTCTGTACAGCTGAATCGTAGCTCGTCCGCCGACTATACAGTTGGCGCAAACGGCGGAAGCGGCGGTGGCGGCGGTCTGTATTCTAAAAGCACCGGGGGAGAGGGCGGCAGTGACGGTGGAAACGGCGGGTTGGGTAGTGCTACATCCGGCTTACCCGCAAGTGGACAGGGCTTTACAACAAGAGAATTTGGCGAGCCGACTGGCAAACTGTATGCTGGCGGTGGCGGAGGCGGGACATATATCGAAGCACAGTCCCCCGTGTATGCAATGGGCGGCTTCGGTGGCGGCGGCGATGGAGCGTGGGGTGCAGGAGCCAACCGTACCCAGGCGGCAGGTGCCGGTGGAGCAAACACCGGTGGCGGCGGAGGCGGTGGTGTTGGTGTTGGTGGAGTAGCTAACATCATTGGTGGCTCTGGCGGTTCTGGTATTGTGTGCTTCCGTGATGCGCTGGAACTGCCGGAGTTGGCTGGGACGTGGGTGCTGAATGAGAGGTTGTATCGCCCGGATGAAGCGTTCGTGGAAACCAATAATTTCGAAGTTTCACTTAATGGTACATCGTTCTCACCTTGCACCAAAGTAACGTTTGAATCTCGCGCGCTTTTCTTGAACATCACAAATGCCGGAAATCTGAATGTTTATTCATTCAATGACAACAGATGGTCTCGGAGCTATAAATATTGGAAATTTACCGCGGCACAAGCAAGTTCTTTCAGTGACAAATTTAGAACGTGGCTGGCGAGTAACGCGAGTAAACAGGCGTAGGAGGTGCTGGCATGGTTATTACAGGAAAACCCATCGCAATAGGCATCAGCGGGGGTACGGTGTACTTCCCGGTCAGCTACACGGCAAGGCACAGCATGAGGGACGATGGGAGCGTTGTGCTGCTGGAAAGCGGACAGGCGACTTTTGAAAAACCCACCCAGGCAACAGTGACCACGGCGGACGGAAAGAGTGCCACGGCGGTGCTGGATGGCACCTACGACGTGGCGATAGGCAGCGAGGGCGGCACGACCTCTTTCGGCGACATCGTAAGTGGAGATGGGCCTGTGACGCTGACAAAAGGAGCGTGATTAAGTGAGATACGCATTGGTGGAAAACGGCACAGTGACCAACATCATCGAAATGGACAAGCGGAACGAGCAGTTCTTCCCCTCCGCCGTGTACACCGGTGACAGGCCGGTGGGCATGGGCGACACGTACACGGAGGGCAAGTTCTACCGTGACGGCAAAGAGGTGCTGACGGCACTGGAGGAAGCCAACAACGAGATAGACAGCCTGACGCAGCAGCTGGGCGAGGCTGTGGAAACCATCTATCAGGCGGATATGGACACTATCGGTTAAGAAAGGAGAAGGACGATGTACAACATTATGACGAAGCTCATCAACAAGCGGTTTTACAAGACCCGTGAGGAGGCGCAGCAGAAGTGCGACGTGTTTTACGCCGTGGGGCGTATCACGGACGAGCAGTACACGGAGCTGTGTGCGCTGATCGAGAGCGTGTACGCAGAATAAGGGCGGGGAGAATTACTCCCCCCGCCGGATGTAGGCTTCCTCGGCACGGATCTGTGCCTGTTTGAGCGCGGCAACGGCCTTTTCAAGCTGGGCAATGGCGTCGGTGACGGCGTTGAACAGGGTGAAATACTCGGGCATGGAAACACCTCCTTTCTGCAAGCAGGATAGCACAGGAGGCGTGTCAGAAACGGTCGAAGAGTGTCGAGGCGCAAAAATAATTTGAGAGGAGAACGCGGCGAATGGAACCGTGGGTGCAGGAAGTGCTTTTGCCCATCGTGCGGCCCGCTATTGCGGCGCTGTACTCCGGTCTGGCCGGTATCTGAAGCTTGCCCTATGATAAAGCAATACAGTTGATACGTGAAAGGAGGAGTGCGCGTGATTCAGAAAATGGAAAATGTTCTGGAACTGGAAGTAACAGACGGAACAGAACCGGTAGACTTTACCGGGGCGACAAATATGTTGCTTGCAATATCGCAAAAGCAGTGTGGCGTGTATATTGAATTGCCGGTCAACGTTCAAGACGGTAAACTGGTATGCACATTACCTTACAAAAGCGCGATGCGGCTGGTGTCGGCGCCTTGCCTGATACAGGTAATGTGGACAACTGCTACTGGCGGCAAGCGTGCTACTGCGGTGGAACAGATACCTGTTGAACGGCTTATTCGGGAGGAAGGATATGACTAAGCTTCGGTTATCTGTCAGGAAAGATCCTGTATACAAACTCTCCGCAATTCAAGCGCAGCCCGTTGATGCTGGTGGAAGCAATTTGCAGATCAAGGCGCTAACCATCACTTCTAATGGCACCGTATCAGTCACACCCGATGCGCCGTATGATGCGCTGAAAAAGGTAGATGTGACGGTAAATGTGGCAAGTGGCGGAGGTTCTCCGACAGACCCTTATATAGAGTATACGTCCCTCGACAGTTCTGGTAGAGTGTTTACTGCTAAATTTCGAGGAACACTTGTTCCAGAGTATGCATTTGCTAATTTGGCGGAATTGACATCAGTAGATATGCCAGACAATGTAATTGCAATTAGTGATAATGGTTTTTATCGCTGCCAAAAGCTCCAATTAACAAGTCTCCCACCCGGAATTACCTCACTCGGAGATTATGCATTCTCTGATTGTTCAAAGCTAGCGTTAACAAGCCTCCCTTCTGGAATCACCTCAATTGGAGACCAGGCATTTAGGGATTGCTCAAGTCTCGCATTGACAAGTCTCCCTTCTAGAATTACCTCAATCGGAGATTACACATTTAGGAATTGTGGAAAGGTAGCACTAACAAGTCTCCCTTCTGGGATTACCTCAATCGGAGATTTTGCGTTTCTCAATTGTTATCAACTATCATTGACGACCCTGCCTTCTGGAATTACCTCAATCGGACAGTTTGCATTCAACAATTGCCCAAAGCTCCAATTAACAAGTCTTCCTTCTGGGATTACCTCATTACCAACAGCCGCATTTCAGTACTGTCCAAAATTAGCATTGACGACCTTCCCGTCTGGAATGACCTCGATTGGAGCTTATGCATTTAGGCAGGGTACAGGTCTCGCATCAATAACCCTTTCCCCCGCACTCACTACAATCGGAGATTTTGCGTTTTCCAATTGTACTGGATTAGAAACGGTTAGATTTACGAGCACGGTATCCTCAATCCCAAATGGAGTATTTTCCGGATGCACAAAACTGTCTACCATTTATGTTCCGTGGTCGCAGGGGCAAGTAGCAAATGCTCCTTGGGGTGCGAGCAATGCCACCATCGTCTACGATTATACTGAGAATTAAAAAAGAAAGGAGACGGCAATGAATGGCAAAAGTAAAGAAGTCTGATTCAGAAGGGACTATTAGAAAAATTTGAGTATAGGATACTTATCAACATTTTGTGTGTGCCAGACTCGGGCACGGAAAGAAAAACAGTATCCGGACGAGGGCTAAATAACAGGAAGTCCGACAGGACAGAAAGGAGAGCGAATGGAACCGTGGGCACAGCAGATTGTCGTACCGCTGGCGGTAGCGGTGCTGACAAGCAGTGGCTTGTGGGCATTGATATCGAAGCGGGCGGACAAAAACAACGCAGAGCGGAAGATGCTGGTGGGGCTGGCGCATGACCGCATCATCCATCTAGGCATGGTGTACGTGACACGGGGGTACATCACGCAGGACGAGTACGAAAACCTCAATGACTATCTGTATCAGCCGTATGAGAAGATGGGCGGCAACGGCAGTGCAAAAAGGGTCATGGAGGAAGTAAGGAAGCTGCCCATCAAGCGAGAGGCGTAAAGCCGGAAAGGATAAAACTATGGACATCAACACTATCGGAGTGGCCACTGTTGCCGCTATCATCGTGATCTGCTATCTGATCGGCATGATCGTGAAGGCCACGGCGCTGGACAGCAAATGGATCCCCATTATTTGCGGTGTGTGCGGCGGCATCATCGGTGCGCTGGCGCTGGCGTTCAACATGCCGGATTTCCCCGCCGAGGACTACTTTACGGCGATTGCCGTGGGCATTATGTCCGGCCTGACCGCAACGGGCGTTAATCAGATTTTTAAGCAGATGAAGTCTACCAACGACGAGGAGGCTATGTAAATGGCCGCCCCGAAGGTCTACCTGTCCCCGGCTATGCACATGGCAAACCCCTGTGTATATCCGCGCCCGGACGGGAAACAGTGCTATGAGGCACTGGAGAACAACGAGTACATCGACATTCTGGAGCCGATCCTGAACCGCTGCGGCATCGAGACGAAGCGCGGCTATCGGCGCACCCCCATGAACGGCGACAACGGCGACGCCATCATGAAGCAGAACGTGCGGGAGAGCGACGCGTGGGGCGCGGACGTGCATTACGTCAGCCACACCAACGGCAGCGCAGACGGCAAGGGCAACTCCCGGGGTTGCTTCCCTATGTACTACACTTACTCGAAGAATGGCAAGAAGCTGGGCGAGATCATGGTGAAGTACCGGAAGCAGATTTACCCGCGCACGGTGAAGCTGGTGGCGCGGAGCGGCCTGTACGAGCTGCGTGTGCCGAAGGCTGTCTCCTTCTACGAAGAGCACGTGTTCCACGACAACATGGATGATGCCACATGGTTTCACACCCACATGAAGGAGATCGCCGAGAGCGCGGCCAAGGGACTGTGTGAGTGGTTTGGGATCCCGTATGTGGAGGAGACGAAGCCTGCGGAGCCGGTGAATCCTACGACCCCCGGCGAGCTGCTGGTGAAGATCATGAACAGCACAGGGACGTGCGGCACGTGGGAGATCGTGAAGTAGAATAAATCTGCTGGGCGGGAAAGAGCTACGACAAGCCGCCTCTTTCCCCGGCGTAAAGTCCCGCAAGCTCACGGCTATAACCGTGTTATGGACAGCTACCACAAGCAGATACGGCGCAGATTGCAGAGCATGGCACCAAAGCGGGCTATTGCGTATGTAATGAGCGTACAGCTACCGCCTGACGAAGCGGTGTGCGTTATTGAATGTGACGTAAAGCGGAAGAGCTATTGCGAAACTGCGTTCCTGCTGAATGTTTCTCCGGAAACGGTAAAGCGGTGCCGCAGGAGAGCGTATCAGAAATTTGCAGACGAAGAAAGAAGCCACACCTGAAAAGGTGCGGCTTCTTTGTTTGCGCCCGGTAGGGGGGAACCGGGCACATGAAAAGGGAAAGATGCCAGCCGGGAGTGTTCCGGTGTGGCTGATTTTATTATACATCGTTTCTGCGGTATTGTACAAGTAAATATTTCGCCAATCAACGGCCTTTTTCTGACCTTTAACTGCCCCTTTGCGGTGGCAGTTTTTTGTTACGCTTATTGCAAGAAACGGAGGTGCTTGCATGGTTGAAAAGCTGGTGTCGCTGGGATTTACACAGCAGATGGCGGAGGACATTATTTGGGCGTATCAGGATGACCTCCCGGGGCTGAAAGCCTATGTGCGGGTGATAGAAATAGTGGCGGCGCATGTATAGCTACTTCAACGAAAACCCACACGGGAAAAATGTGGGAGACTGCACCGTTCGGGCTATTTCAAAAGCCACCGGGAAAGAGTGGGGCGAAACGTACCTTGCTATGGCAGTGGAGGGGTATCTGGAAGGTGACATGCCATCCGCAAACGCCGTGTGGGGTGCGTATCTGCGGCGGATAGGCTACCGGCGGTACATGGTACCGGATACTTGCCCGGATTGCTACACAGTCGGTAGGTTCGCCGACGAACACCCGGAAGGGACGTTTATCCTTGCGCTATCCGGGCACGTCGTGTGTGTTCAGGACGGCGTAATTTACGACAGCTGGAACAGCGAAAACGAAATAGTTTTGTATTACTGGCAAAAAGAAAGTGAGGCGTAACTATGGCATTTAACCCGTATTTCAACCCTTATTACCCGCAGCCAATGCAGGACAACCTTGCCCAGCTTCGACAGCAGCAGATGCAGGCCATGCCGCCGCAGATACCGCAAATTCCACCCATGCAGAACCCGGTGCCGCAGGGCGGCGTACAGTGGGTGGCTGGTAGGCCGGAGGCGGAGAATTGGCTGATTGCTCCCAACTCTGCCATTGCGCTGTGGGACAGCACGGCTCCCGTGGTGTACCTAAAACAGGCCGATGCAAGCGGCAAGCCGACCCTTAAGACGTATGACCTTGTAGAACGCCTTGCAAGCGCTCCTGATGCGCAGAAAGCTCTTGCCCCGGAATATGTGACCCGTAAGGAGTTCGACGCGCTGGCGGCGCTTGTGGGCGAAATAAAGGGCAAGAAGAAGCGCAAGGTAGAGGAGGACGAGGACGATGAGTAACAATCCGTTTTTCAATGCGTTAGGTGGCGGACAGATGCCGGGGTCGATGAGCGGCTTTCCTCAGCTTTTGCAGCAGTTTAAGCAATTCAAAGCGAGCTTTAGAGGCGACCCAAAAGCGGAAGTAGAGAAAATGCTGCAAAGCGGCAGAATCTCACAAGATCAGTTGAACAAGATACAGTCAATGGCAAACCAATTTCAGGGGCTTTTCAAGTAATCAAAATCGTGGCCACGGTTTGATATAAATATTTTTTCAAAAGGAGTGATACTATGTCTCTTTCCGATGGCACCCCCATGATGACTATGCCTGTGGCTCCTGCCAACACCGGCAACGGTAACGGCTTCGGCTGGGGCGGAGATGGTGCGTGGTGGATCGTTCTGTTCCTTATTTTCGCCGCGTTCGGCGGCTGGGGTAACGGCTTTGGTTTCGGTAACGGCGGCAACGGCGTGATGGACGGTTATGTTCTGACCTCTGACTTTGCCAATGTCGAGCGCAAGATCGACAGTGTAAATCAGGGACTTTGCGACGGATTTTACCAGCAGGCGCAGCTTGTCAACGGCACCAACATGGCGATGGCAAACGGCTTTGCACAGGCCGAGCTGTCCCGTAGCAACCAGCAGGCGGCGCTAATGCAGCAGCTCAACGCCATGCAGATGCAGGCCGCTGAATGTTGCTGCACCACCCAGCGCAGCATCGAGGGCGTGCGCTACGACATGGCGGCGCAGGCGTGTGACACGCGCAACACCGTGCAGAACGCCACGCGCGACATCATCGACAACGCCAACAGCAACAGCCGCGCGATCCTCGACTTCCTGACGCAGAGCAAGCTCTCTGACCTTCAGGCCGAGAACCAGGGTTTGAAGCTGGCGGCAAGTCAGGCGGCGCAGAACAGCTATCTGGTCTCGCAGCTGCGCCCCTCTCCCATTCCGGCCTACACGGTGCAGAACCCCTATTGCTGCAACCAGTTTGCCTGTTGCGGCTGCTGACAACTGCATAGCATAGCTTTTTGTTGGCGATTTTGTTGACGTCAACAAAATGTTCAGCCCCGTGCTGATACTGACACCAACGCGGCGGGGCAATAGTCCCGCCGCTGTATTTTGAAAGGAGTGATTATTTTGGCCGAATTTACCAACGCCAATATCGTGACTGTGGCCGCAGGGCAGAACGTTCCCCTTACGGAAACTGCGGTCAACAACAAGCCGTGCATCGTGCATCGAGCCGGAGCAGGCATCGTAACTTTGCGCGGGTTGACAAACCAGTGTAAGGCACGGTTTCGCGTGGCTTTTGGCGGCAACATCGCTATCCCTACCGGCGGCACGGTAGAAGCTATTACCGCCGCGCTGGCTATCAACGGGGAACCGCTGACCAGTGCCGTGGCGACCGTTACACCCGCCGCAGTGGGAAACTATTTCAACATTTATGTCAGCGCCATTGTGGAGGTGCCGAAGGGCTGTTGCCTGACTGTGGCTATGGAGAACACCAGCACACAGGCAATCAATTTCGCTAACTCCAACTTGACCGTTGACCGCGTAAGCTGAAAGGAGTAAACTATGAGTATGAAAGCAATGTACGATTTGCGTGATATGCTTTGCAAGGAGCTTGACGAGATCGCCCACAAAGGAGAGCTGGGCGCCGGGGATCTGGACATCGCGCATAAGCTGGTAAGCACCATCAAGAACATCGACAAGATCGATCTGATGGAAGATGAAGGATACAGCCGTGACGGCGACTATTCCCAGCGGCGTTACTCCCGCGACGGCGACTATTCCCAGCGCAGATATTCCCGCGACAGCTACGGCGGCGGCAGCTCCTACGCACGACGCGGCACCCACTATGTGCGCGGCCATTATAGCCGCGACGGCGCAAAAGATGACATGAAGCGCCAGTTGCAGGAGATGCTGGACAATGCGGATGATGATACCATCCGCAACGCCATTCAGCGGTGTATGGATGCCGTAGAGGGCTGAGAGGGGGTAGTTCCCCTTGACCGACGAAAAGGAACTTAAAGCTTGGATAGCCAGACTGGAAACGGAACAGTCAAGCTGGTCGAACTACGAGAAGTTGGCCGCGCTGTACATCATACAAAACCAGCATGAAAAGCGCGATACGTACACGCCGATAACCGCGTATTCAGGAGCGTCGAAACCTGATACAGCATTCAGTGAAAGTGAATTTATGCGGGCAATAATGGGTTGTGATGCAGGAAAAGCGTTGGGCGTAATGGACGAGTTGATGGACGCACTCAAGGTTACAAACATGCGGGTGTATGACAGCGTTATGCGGAAGCTGAATAACTAAAGTAGCCCCTCTGCCTGAATTGGCAGAGGGGCTATGTGTACTTAGTTTGCTGTAACCTAAAGGATTATATAAACTAAGTACTCACAGGAAATCAAATTCAATCCGGCGATCTTTGTAAAGCCGGATTTCTTTTATTTTGAGTTTCCAAAATGCTTGTTTGTTTTCTCTGTTAAGTTGTTTGTATATTTCTTGCCATCCTGCGGAAAATAAGGTTGCAATTTCTTCTGGTGCGCGGCTTTGTGATTTTACTTGTGTAATCTCATCCATTCGGGATGTCAGCTCTGCATACTTTTTTGAGTAGTCCGTTTTTGAAATCATGTCGTCTATATACAATTCTGACAACTTGGATAGTTTTTTTTGTAAAGCCTTTAATTGCGCATCTTGGTTTGCTTTGGGTTCTTGACGCGGCTTGGCTTGCAATTTGACCTGTATCTGCTCGTCTATTGTCGACAGCAGATAATCTTCAATTTTCCATTCGATGGTGAAATTACCGTTGTCGCATCCTTTTCTCTGGGTAGATCCTTGACAGTAGTAGGAGTAAGAGCACTTTCCGCTTGCGCGTGGAGACGGATGCCCTGTCATTCTGCGCCCACATTCTCCACAGACTATCAGCCCTGAAAAAATATACGTTCGATTGTAAGGGGATTTTCGTGTCACCCTTGTGCGTAAACCTTGCACACGCTGGAATTCCTGAGGTGTTAAATACGGGGGCAATTTTATCCCGTGCCAGTCTCCCATGTATCCGGGGTTGTCCAACATTTGGCTGGCTGTTAGGTATTTAAGTTTTAATTCCGGCACTGCGTCCATTGCTTTTGTTATGGAGCCGGTTTCCAAAAATGTAGAGAAGTACCTCCGTATAATCGGTTCTGTCTCTTTGTCTATAACAGCGAATTTACCTTCAATTTTGTAGCCTTTTGGAAGATGGCCGGTGCAAACTTCATTCCGCTCTTTTTTGGCATCAAGCACTTTTTTTATGCGTTCACTCGCGCGGTCAGCTTCGTCCTGTGCTACGGAAAGCATAATGTTAATCTTCAACCGGCCTGCAGCTGTAGACGTGTCGTAGTCCTCGTAAATCGTTTTCCATGACACGTTGTGGGCTTCAAGGATTTCCTGCACTTTGTAATACTCGCCGATGTTGCGAAACCACCGGTCCAGCTTTGTGACAAGAATAATGTCTATTTCATCATGCTTTACGGCTTCCAGCAGTTGAAGCATGGCGGGACGCTTTTCAATCTTCTTTCTGGCGGAAAACCCGGCATCCTGGAAAACGCCTACCACCTTCATATTGTGGGCTTTGGCGTATTCTTCGAGGTCGTTCTGCTGATCGTGAATAGACAGGCCAAACTTTTTCTGTTCTTCTGTGGACACACGCGGGTATAATGCTGCCCGCAATACTACACTCATTGTTCATCTCCTCCCTTATCTGGCGACAATGTATACTTTTTTGCATAGCGCAAATACATCATCAAAATAGCGGCAAAAATGCCGATGCCGGCGGCAAGAAGCAAAAAGACGATCCATGCGAATACACCCGCTTGCCCGCCCTGAATAAGCCCCTTATGGGGAATGTGGTAGTCAAAAAAGATATATCCCACAATAACAGCCATAAATATGGCACACAAAAGCGTAAGGCCATAAATAGCAAATTTTGTGTCCCGCGATTTCTTGCGATGGTAGTTAATGGTTTTTGCCATCTGCTCCATGCTGCCCTCAAGATGGGCTATCTGCACATCGGCATCATGCAGCTGCTTTTGGTGCTTCAGCTGTTCATTGGCTTTCGTCAATTGATCTTCCGTTGTCACTTCTTTTTCAATCCCGAAATATTCATCCATCGAAACGCCAAGCGCGGCACAAATTAAACCCATTTTGTACACGCTCGGCTCCTTTGATGATGCGGAGAAAAAATTGCTTATGGTTGATGCTGAAATGTCCGTCATGTCGGACAAATCTTGTATAGTTAAATTCTGTCGGTCTTTTGCATCCCTGCACAAATCCTGCAATGTTTTTACCATTTTCCCCTTTTACTCCTTTTTCGGGCAGGAGAATCCCAATTCTGTTTTGCCGCAAACGGTAATTATCCGAATTTGGTATTGCCCTGCCAAACCCTAATTTGTTAGTGTGAACGTGCAGCCGGAAAGCCGGGAGGCCACCGGCAAAAATAGCCCCGCTGTCCGTTGCGGGAGCAGCGGGGCTATTTAATAAAGACCCACATAAAAACACTTCCCCCTGAAATATTTTTTAATTTGTTGCCCATTTGTGGGCAACAAACAGCTTGTATGTAACTATAAGTGTATCAACATAGTTGGACACCAATAAAATAAAATGTCAAATCAAGAAAGGGGAAAGAAATGTATTGTACTAAAACAACAAGACGTGATAAAATGGAGTTGGTAGTAATCACCGGCACAGAAAACGTGCGCGATCGATTGACGGCCGAAATTATGACGCTGACAAAAGAACAGCTTGACTATGTTTTACAGCATTTGGAGGAAGTATTATGAGCTACGCTTTTTTGTGCGGTCTGGTTGCCTTTGCTTTTGTAGGCACAGTTATACAATGGGTGTGGATTTGGGGGCTGATTAAAAAACTATCTTCCGTGGAAGAAATGCTTTATCGCGAGTTAGCAAAACTTGCCCAGCAAATACCCGCCAATCATGCAAAGAACGCTGGATACAATACCGCACCAAAAGTATAAACGAGCCTTTCTATCGGCTGTTTTCTTTTCATCTTGCAGTCTGATATATTCTTGCACCCCGTACGGGACGACAGTTCCTTTGGCAATTTCGGGGATTTCAAAATGTAAATCAGGCATACAGCAATTTCCTTTTATAGTACAGTCTTTGCCCCTTGAACAAGGACAAGTAGCTTTCGACACTGTTCATCAGTGAGAGAAGAGATAATATCCAAAAGAGCTTTGCGTTCTGCGCTAATGCCCTCGCCCTTTGCGGCGGGGGCTTTTTTTACGCCCTCCGGCGGCAGAACGGGCAGTTTATCCCCGTCCAGCTCTGCAAGAGTGATGCCGAAATGCTCAGCAATCTTCTGGCGCGTCTTTTTGTGGGGGATATTCCCTCCGTCAATCCAGTTTTTTACTGAAGACTGACTGCACCCCAATTCTTTTGCAAGTTGATAGTTTGAAAAGCCAACTATATTTTTTATATACTTCAAGTTTGTAGCAAAAGGCACAAAAGTAACCCTCCAAATTTGTACATAGTGATACTCCAAATTATATTGACTTATGCTGCAAGTTGGAGTAATATAATGTTCGTGGACAGGCAACAAAAACCTGCACCACCCCGACAAATAGGGCTGGCGTGATAGGAAAGTTTGTAGCAAAACCAAACTATCACAAATACTCTAATTTGTCAAGAAAATAATCTAACTTTGGAGGTGATATTTTGGGATTTGGTGAAAACCTCGCACGGTTGCAGGAGGAACACGGCGAGACGAGTTACCGACTGGCAAAGGCTATCGGCGTACATCAGACGTCCATTACGAACTGGAAGAACGGCATTAAGCCGCACCCGAAGCACGCGAAGCTGGTAGCGAAGCACTACGGCGTGAAGGTGGAGGAGCTGATGGGGACGATGCCGCAGGGGTAAGAAAAAGCCCCGCCCAGTGGTTGCGGCACTGGACAGGGCATCTCCGAAACATCTACCAAAATGTTCTGCGGATAGTATACCACGACCGCAGAGGAAAGGCAAGAGATTATGACGTGCGCTGAAATTGCCGTGATGTTATGGGCACGGCAGAACGGAATGGAAATTATCGAGGTCGAGTACATTCGGCAGGAGGAAACGACATGAGTTGGTTTGCATGGACGCTGGCGTTTATCGGCGCGGCGTGGCTGAGCTGGGCTATCGTCAAGGGCGTGGAGGCGCTGGGGCGATGAGAGAGCGGAACAGGCGGGCGCGGGAATACTCCCGGCTATGCCGGACCAGACGATGGTGTAGGCGTATGTGGGTAGTGGCAATCGTCCTGTGGGTGATGCTGCTGGTGTTGGTGGCGTGGTGCCTGACGTTGCCGCCGGTGCAGGAGGACGTGGTGCAGTCACCGCCCACGGCAGAGATCGCGGAGCCGGAGCGGATCGCCTGTCTGATACCCAATGGGCGCAGGAACGCCATCAGCCGCGAGGATCTGGCGGCGGCGCTGCACACCACCGACCGGAAGATGCGAAAGGCGGTGGCCGAGGCAAAGAAGCAGGGTTTGATGATCTGCAACGACGGGGACGGGTACTACCAAAGCGACGAGTTAAGCGACCTGTGGCGGCAATACAGGCGGGAGACGGCGCGGGCGATGTCCATCCTCAAGGCGCGGAAGCCGATGCGGGAGGTTTTGAAGGCGGCGGGGAGGCCGGTATGAGAAGCGTAATGGAATACTGGGAGCCGGAAAGGCCGGCAGAACCGAAGGATTACAAGGTTCCCATCTGCCCGGTGTGCGGCGAAGAAACCGACACACTGTACAAGAATATTTACGGTGAAATCGTCGGATGCGATGGCTGCATCCGAACGGTGGACGCATGGGGAGAAAAGAAATGAGCTTGAGTTTATACCACATTGACCAGGCGCTGGAGGCGCTGATCGACCCGGATACCGGAGAGCTGCTGGACTACGATGCGTTCGAGCAGCTGCAGATGGACAGGGAGCACAAGATCGAGAACATGGTGTGCTGGTCTAAGAGCCTTGACGCGGAGGCAAATGCCATCCGGGACGAGGAAAAGGAGCTGGCGGAGCGCCGCCGCACGTTGGAGCGCAAGCGTGACCGACTGCGGGACTATGTTGACCGAGCGCTGGACGGGCACCCCTTCCAGACGGCGAGATGTTCTGTTACCTACCGCAAGAGCACGGCGGTAGAGATCACCAACATGGAGGAGCTGGTGCGGTGGTGCATGGACAATGGCTATGACGGCAAGGTGACGTATGCCGCGCCCACGGTGGGCAAGAGCGACATTGCCCCGCTGCTGAAAGCCGGTGTTGCGGTGGACGGCGCGGAGATCGCCGAGCGGATGAACATGGGGGTGAAGTGATGGAGAACCTGACTATCTATAACGCGGTGCGAAGCGTGCCGGACAGCGCCAAAAGGAAGATCGGGGCTGGCCGGTTGAAGGGCAAGACCGACATCAACCCCATGTGGCGGCTGAAAACCCTGACGGAGCAGTTCGGTCCCTGCGGCATTGGCTGGAAGTATGTCATTACAGATAAGCGGCTGGAACATGGCGCAAACGGTGAAGTGGCCGCGTTTCTGGACATTGACCTGTTTGTGAAGGTAGACGGCGCATGGTCGGAAGCTATTCCCGGCACAGGCGGAAGCGCATTTGTGGCGAAGGAAAAGAACGGGCCTTACACCTCCGACGAGTGCTTTAAGATGGCGCTGACGGACGCTATCTCCGTGGCCTGTAAGGCGCTTGGATTTGGCGCGGACGTGTATTGGGACGCGGACAGGAGCAAGTACGACAAGCCTGCACCTGTCACATACCCCAAAGGAACAGTCATCTGCGAGAGCTGCGGCATTCCCATTAAAGGCGTGACATGCCAGGGCGTGAAGTATTCCCCGGATGACATCGCGGACAGGGCTCTGGACAGATACGGGAAGCGGCTGTGCTGGGGCTGCATGAAAGCGGCCAACGCAGCAGAGAAGAAGCATGCAGCAGATAACGGTTGATGCGGCGCGGTGGTCGCAGGACAGTGAGGGCGCGTGGCTGGCGCTGCGTGTGAAGTCGCCGCAGACCGCTATGGACGTGTGCGACGCGCTGAAACCGGGCAAGGAGTACAACGTGACCATCAAGGGTAAAGGCCGGAGCCTGGATGCCAACGCCTATTGCTGGGTGCTGCTGGACAGGCTGGCGGCACACTACGGCATCTCCAAGCAAGAGGTTTACCGGCAGGAGATACGGAACATCGGAGGCGTGAGTGAGGTGCTGTGCTTGCAGGAAAAGGCCGCGGATGCGTTCTGCAAGGGATGGGAACGTAACGGTCTGGGCTGGATGGCCGACAAGGGCGTAAGCAAACTCAAGGGCTGCGTGAACGTGACGGTATGGTACGGCAGCAGCACCTACGACACGGAGCAGATGTCGCGTCTGATAGACGCCGTTGTGCAGGATTGCAAAAGCGCAGGAATTGAGACTATGACGCCGGCAGAACTGGATGCGCTGGTGAGCCGGTGGGGAGAGGTGAGTACATGGGGGCGCTGAACATGCAGCCATGCTGGACATGCAAGAAGTGCTACGGAGATTGCAGCTGGACGAAGAAGAACCCGGAGCCGGTGCCAGGATGGGACGCCACACCGACGGTAAAATTTCACGGAAGCGGCGGCGGCAAGTACTGTATGCACAGCTACGCCATACACAGCTGCCCGGAATACGAATGGGACGGGACGGTGGTAAGCAATGGAGGACAAGCGGTGCTTTCTGTGCGGCAGGAATGACCCAAGCGATCCGTTAGAGAAGCATCATCTGCTGGGCGGTGCGAACCGCAAGAAGAGCGAGAAATACGGCCTTGTGGTGTATCTGTGCGGTAACAGGTGCCACAGGAACGGAAAGACAGCCGTACACCGCAGCGGCGAACAAATGCGCAGGCTGAGGCGGTACGGACAGTTAAAGGCCATGCAGGAACAAGGCTGGACGGAAGAGGACTTCCGGCGAGAATTTGGGAAAAGTTACTTATAAAAGAAGGATGGGAAAAGAAATGAAACGAATTAAGGTGGATGTACCGGCTATAAAGAAATATATCCGGGAACACAGCATGACACAGCTCTACGTATGCAGGCGCATTGGCCGTAGTCCGAGTTTCTTGTGTTCTTGCACAGGAGATATGGCCGAATATACATACGATCTGCTAATTCAGGTGCTGGGCGTAGAGGACGGCGCATTTCAGAAAAAGGAAAAGGCGGCGCCTCAAGAAGTCAATAGGGGGGGTGAGTTGTATACGTTGGGGCTTGATGTTTCCCCCGAAAGAGTTATTTTGCGGATGTATTTTCAGGGCACGGAAATATGCAAGGCGGCAGCTAAAGTGAAGGGCACGCGGGAGTTGGATTTGATGCAGGCTATCTCGTATGCGGCACACATGATGTACAAATGTACAGAACAAAAAGAACTGAACAAGGAGATTTGACATGGTAAACAGAATGATTTTGCAGGGACGGCTTTGTGCTGACCCGGAGATGCGGAGAACACAGAACGGTACGGCGGTGTGCAGCTTCCGCGTGGCGTGGAGCGAGACCATCAAAGACCGGGAGACGAACCTGTTTCTGAACTGCGTGGCGTGGCAGGGCACGGCGGAGCTGATCTGCAAGTACTTCCGCAAGGGTAAGGAACTGGCCGTGGAGGGAAGATTGTCCACCCGCGAATACGATGACAGGGACGGCAACCGGCGCAGTGTGACGGAGATGACCGTGGACAGGGTACACTTCTGCGGTAAGAACGAGGACGCGCAGGGCATGCCGCCCCGGACGGACGGCAAGAGCCAGTTCGTGGAGATAGACGAGGACGACATGTCCGATTTGCCTTTCTAAGGGGGTGACGTGAATGGGCAAGATGCAGGAGGAGTGAGGCCTGTGGGCAAGTGCTATGTGAAAGCCTACTATGACTGGATAGAGCAGACAGCGGCGCTGTCCGATGCAGAGCGAGGCCGTCTTTTTATCGCCATTCTGGAGTACGCAAGAACAGGCATCCCGCCGGAGTTGGAGGGTGCGGAAAGCATACTGTTTCCGGTGTTCCGGACGATGTTGGACAGGGACGATGAGCTTTCCGCTGAACGGGCAAGGAACGGAACGAAAGGCGGCAAGCAAACGCAAGCAAGTTCAAGCAAAATCAAGCAAACCGAAGCAAACGCAAATGACCCCAAGCCTACTAAGACAAAGAAAGAAGACAAAGCAAAAGAAAAAGACAAAGACTTATTCCCACCTGACGGTGGGAGCACGCGCGCGAAGCGCTTTATCCCACCCACATTGGCAGAGGTTCAGTCCTACGTGGCTGAACGCCATTCGGCGGTAGATCCGCAGGGCTTTATCGACTTCTACGAAGCGAAGGGCTGGATGGTTGGCAAGACCCCCATGAAAGACTGGAAAGCGGCTTGCCGAAATGCTGAGAAGTGGGAACGGTGGGGTCATGCCCCTGCTGTACCTGTCGGCAAGACCGACGGTGCGCGTGACGCATGGATGGGCAAGTACATCAAGGGGGCGAAGCCATGAACGCGGGCATCTGGAGGATTGCCACGGCGAAACTGTGCGGACAGTGCATCCGGGACATGGAGGACGAGTATATCTTCTCCCCCATGTGGCGGCGGACGCTGGGCGGAAAATGCGAGCGCTGCGGAGAGAACCGCATCGTCCACGAGGTGCAGTACACGATGAACAAACGAGGGCTGGAGAAAAGAGGGAAACTGAATGGGCCTGATGAGTAACGATCTGGCGCGGCTGTCCCCTGCGGCGCAGAAGCAGGTCATGGAGAAGATTCGGAAACCGGGGAAGTACAAGGCGCAGAAGACCAAGCGCGGCAAGCTGACCTTCGACAGCAAGAAAGAGGCGGAGCGATACGATGCGCTGGTACTGCTGCAAAAGGGCGGGGAGATACGTGGGCTGAAATTGCAGGTGCGGTACTGCTTGCAAGAGGCGTACACGACGTTTGAGGGCGACCGGGTGAAAAGTATCGACTACATTGCGGACTTCGTGTACGAGCGCAGAACGGCTCCTGACAGCTACGGCCAGAGGTATTGGTTTCCGGTGGTGGAGGACGTAAAGGGGATGCGTACCCGCGAGTATGCCATGAAAGCAAAGCTGTTCCGCAGTCGGTACGGGTTTGCTATACGGGAGGTGTGACGTGGAGCGCACAAACCAGCCGCTGACGAATGAAGCGGCAAGGAAACTGATGGCGCTGGACGTGCAGGACAAGGAGATACTGACCTACGAAAAGCTGGACGAGTGGTACACCGCATGGGGCGGACAGTGCTACGTCAGCTTCTCCGGCGGCAAGGACAGCACGGTGCTGGCGTATCTGGCGGCGCGGTACCTGTCGAGCTTCAGGACACCGCCGTGGGAGCTGAACTTGGTGTTTGTGAACACCGGGTTGGAGTACCCGGAGATACAGAAGTTTGTCAATGAGTACGCCGACTGGCTGCGGAGGGAGTTTCCCCGCGTGACCGTAAACCTTCACCGTCTACGCCCAAAGATGAACATTCGACAGGTGGTGACGAAGTACGGGTATAGCGTCATAGGAAAAGATGTGGCGCACCGGATAGAAACCGCGCGGCGATCACCGGAGAGCCGCAGTATGAAGCTATTGCGTGGGGAAGTCTTACGCGCCGATGGGGAAAAGAGCATGTACAACTGTGAAAAGTGGGGGTATTTGCTTTCGGCTCCATTTCTCATATCAGACAAGTGTTGTGGAATTATGAAAAAGTCCCCATCAAAGAGCTATGAGCACCGAGCGGATGTCAAGCCCACGACGGCAACAATGGCGGAGGAAAGTCTTCTGCGTATGCAAAAATGGCGCGAAACCGGCTGCAACGCCTTTGAAGGAAGGCGTCCCTTATCTAAGCCCATGAGTTTCTGGACGGAGCAGGACGTGCTTCGGTTCATCATAGACAACCGTCTCTTTTACGCCAGCGTATACGGAGACATCGTGGCCAGCGACGGCGAGAACGACTACGGCGCGACGCTGATCGACTGCAAGCTGCACTGCACAGGATGCCAGAGGACGGGCTGTATGTTCTGCGCGTTCGGTGCGCACCTCGAAAAAGGTGTCAACCGCTTTGAACGCATGAAACTGACGCACCCGAAGCACTACCAGTTCTGCATCGGAGGCGGCGCATTTGACACGGATGGGCTGTGGAAACCTACGAAAGACGGCCTCGGTTATGCGCGGGTGCTGGACTACATCGGAGTGAGGTATTGACATGGGCAAGCTGCAAGGCACACGGGAGAACATGGACATGGTGGCAATGGCGCTGATCGACAAGTGTGGCTGGCACGTCCAGGAGGAGACGCCGGACAGCCGGGACACGCACAGCATCGCGTACCTGTACGAGTGTCTTGAAAAGATCACGCAGGAGATCAACGAAGGCCGCATCAAGCGCAAGCACATCAAGGACGTGCTGAAGGACGAGTGCGGTGTGGTGTTTGGAGATTAGGAGGTGACGCGCCATAAAGCACTTAGGAGACATCTGCAAGATAAGCGGTGCGGAGATCGAGCCGGTATGGTGCATCACCGGCGGCAGCCCGTGTCAGGATCTATCCATCGCCGGGAAACGCGCCGGTTTGGCGGGAGCGCGAAGCGGCCTGTTTATGGAGCAGGTACGCATCGTAAAAGAAATGAGGGAGGCGGACAAAAGGAATGGACGGACAGGTGACATGGTCAGACCTCGGTATCTCGTGTGGGAAAACGTGGTCGGAGCCTTTAGCAGCAACAAAGGAAAAGACTTTGCAGCCGTGCTCGAAGAGATTATTAAAATCGTCGAGCCGGAAGCCCCCAGTATTGAAGTGCCTGAAAAGGGCTGGCCTACCTGGGGAGGGTATCACGATGAGGTGGGAGGACGATGGAGCGTGGTGTGGCGAACTCACGACGCGCAATACTGGGGAGTGCCCCAACGCCGTCGTCGTATCTCGGTTGTTGCAGATTTTGGAGGAGACACCGCATCCGAAATACAATTTGACCGCAAAAGCGTGTCAGGGGATATTGCGGAGAGCGGAGCGTCGGGGGAAGGACCTGCCGAAGCTGCTGAAAGAGGTTTTAATCCGGCAGTCGCAAGGAGCCTCACCGCAAGAGCGGACGGAAGCCCCTGCGCCGACAGAGGCCCCAACATCGTATGCAGTCCGCATCAGGGGGGCTGTGACGGAGGAGGAAAAGGCACGTTAGTGCAGACGGAGAAAAGCGGAACGCTGGGTACGGGCAACGACCAGACGATATTTGCGCCCACGCCTATAACCCTGATGGTGGCTACGCGCTGCAAAGCGTTAGGGCGCGGAACAGGATTTGGCATAGGAGAACCGGGCGACCCGGCAAACACCATTTCTGCCGCACATTCGCATGGCGTATTTGCAACGGCTATCCCCATCAACGACAAAGCCACCAGATGGCAGGGCGGAGGAGAAAGCCGCAACCACGATGGCAGCGGCAACGGCCTTGGCGTTGGAAAAGAGGGGGACCCCTCCCCCACACTGACCGCTGGCGACCGCCACGGGGTAATGTGTGCCGGTTTTAAGCTGGGCAATAGTGAACAGGCGCGGAGCATCGGCTATCAGGAGGAGCTGTCCCCTACACTCAACGCTGAGTGCGGCGGGAATAAGCCCGCTGTGGTGGCGCTGGACATGACACACGCTTGTGACGTCATCCGCGAGTGCGGAGAGCAGGCACCCAGTTTGCAGGCTCGAATGGGGACAGGCGGCAATCAAGTGCCGCTTACATACCAAGATGTGACGGGTACGCTTTCCCCAGGCGCTCATGCCGGGAGCTACAACGGGCAGGACGCATACAACGATATGCTGGTGTGCGGGGCAACACCGGATGTGGCACACGCGCTGCGGGCAAAAGCGAACTGCGCTTATCGGGAGGACGCGGAAACCTACCCGGTGCAGCACATGGTGGCGCGCCGATTGACACCGATGGAGTGCGAACGGCTGCAAGGCTTTCCGGACGGATGGACGGATATTGGAGATTGGGTTAAAACAGATAAACGCGGGCGCGAAATAAAAGTGAAAGGAAGTGCGGACAGCCCGCGGTACAAGGCACTGGGGAACTCTATCGCGCTGCCATTCTGGGACTGGATGCTGCGGCGTATGGCGCGGTATCTGACGGAGGGGGCAACGCTGGGGAGCTTGTTCGACGGCATCGCAGGTTTCCCGCTGATCTGGGAACGGATACACGGGAAAGGCACGGCGCGGTGGGCAAGCGAGATCGAGCCGTTCCCCATCGCGGTGACAAAAAGATGGTTTGGGGAGGACTGACATGACAAGAGACGAGATCGTGACCGCGCTGCGGCGCTGCTCGGCGTCCGGTGACTGCCACAAGTGTCCAGCGGATCGCATAGAAAGATGCGTGACCCGGTTGCTGTCCGCCGCCGCTGACCTGATTGAGAACCAGCAGCGGCACATCGAGGCACTGATGAAAGCAAACGACAGCCTGAAGGACGCCATTGCACGGCGGGATAAGCAGATAGAGAACATGAATAAGGGCATGGCACAGCTGGCAAAGGCTGTGGCGGTGAAGGAGAAAAAGGAATGAACCGTCTGACATATTTCAAAGACGGTTATTGGAGGCTGGATTTTGAAGGCGTCCAATACCAAGCGGAGTTTGTTGACCGCCTTGCCGCCTACGAGGACAGCGGGCTTGAGCCGGAGGAAGTTCTACCGAAAGATAAGGCAGACGAGATCGCACTGAAACTGATGCGCCTTGCTGATTTAGAAAGCCTTTGCAACTATACCCGCCTGAGGGAGCTTGCCGAGGCCGACAAGGATGGTCGGGTGGTGGTGCTACCGTGCAAGGTGGGCGATACGGTGTGGATTACAGGCTCAGTTCGGCGCTTGTATAGCGAAAAAGTAAGAACATTCTTCTGCGGCGATCCGAGTTATAGTCGCGGGATGGCCGACAACGGCGTGAAGATGATTCGCACAACGGGATGCGATATTCCCATCCATGAATTTGGCAAGACCGTATTTCTCACCCGCGAGGAGGCGGAGAAAGCATTGGAGGCGATGGTTGATGGTTAAAGTGTTCTGTGATATCTGCGGGCGCGAGATTGACTACGAGGTTGACGGCGTGAATCTGGATTTCAACCACTATGGCGTTGTGAATTTTAAGACACCATTTTCTGCGGAGAAACAACTGTGCCTTTCCTGCGCGGCCAGAGTCTGCAACTTTGTGGAGAACTCCGCGAAGATGGACGGAGGTGACAACGATGCGACTGATTGATGCAGACAACGCCCTGAAAGCGTTTGCTGCTGAATATAGGAAGACAAGAGAATTGATTGATTCGGGCGAATCGCATCTTGACAATCTTGCCGAAGGGTTCACGGAAGCAGCGCACATTGTCAAGTATATTGCCACAACCGTTGACGCGGTGCCGGTGGTGCGGTGCAAGGACTGCACGCACTTCAAGCACTACGGAAAGACGTCGCTACTCATAGATGGAGAGCACATCAAGGCTGGGTGGTGTTATAGACGGGTGCGGTACAACGAGGAGTACAGGATGCCGCCGGACGGTTTCTGCTTCTACGGTGAGAGAAAGGAGGTGGCGGATAATGGGGGAGCACAAGTACAACCCAACAGCCATTGCTGTTAAGAATGGGGAAATACCACCGAAAAAGAAACCTATGGGAAAAGCAGAAACTGATAAGTGGGTATATGAATGGATATGGGAACACACACTGTTGCCTATCATGGGACGTGAAATGGGGAGGAACTACAATGGCTAAATATATTAAGCTCGATACAATCAAGGCACAACTGGAGGATCTGGTTGGATGGTGTCAGGATCTGAGGAAGCCTGGACTCGAACAGGCACTGGCCATGCTAAACGAGGAGCCCATTGCTGATGTTGTTACTGTTGTACACTGCAAGGGCTGCAAGCACTACGACATGGGCGTATGCCTGAAAATCTACTCGGACGGCAACGCAAACAAAGACGCATGGCATCAGCGTAAGCCGGAGGACTTCTGCTCCTACGGCGAACGAAAGGACAAGGCAGATGCAGAAGGGTGACACGATCCGGGCGCGGTTTATGACGCTGCCAGACTTATTCCCCGGTAAGGGGTGCGAAGAAAAGAAATTCCCTATACGCAAGGGCACGGTGGTGTATGTGCATCCGAAGGGGCGGTACATCGTGGCGGAGTGCGGCGGCGTGCGGGAGACATTCTTCCCGGAGGAGGTGCTGACATGAGCGAATTCCCGGAACGGCTGAGAAAGCTGCGGGAGAGAAAGAGACTGAAGCGGTATGTGCTGTCGGAGCGCTGCGGGCTGAACTCTGACGCCATACGCCGGTATGAGCTGGGCACAGCGAAGCCGACGATGGATGCGCTGAAAAGCATAGCGGATGAATTCGGCGTGTCGGTGGACTATCTGATGGGCAGGACGGACTATCCTTGCGTGGTAGATATTGCCGAAAAATAATTTTGAAAATTCCACTTAAAAGTGGAAAAATCGAAAAAACGCACTTTATCATGGGAGATGCAGGGACAAGCTCTGCATCTCCCTCCTTTTTTCTTTTCCCCCTTCTTTTCCTGATGGGCGGGGCTTTGGCTCCGCCCGGAGGGAACAATATGCGGGCACATGTACCAGGGTGGCGACGCGGTCTCCAAAACCGTGTGTGGTGGGTTCAATTCCCAACTGTCCGTGCCATAGGCGTGACCTCTTGCCTCGCAGCCGCACGGAGCGTAAGCCTGCGAAAGTGGTCTTTCCTGTGCGCTGTACGAAAGCGGCAGGACGAAGGAATTTATTTATTGGCTGGCACCGGCTTTGTAAAGATGAACGGATGCGACCGACGTACCGGCGCAGGGCTGAAAAGTTCCGTGGTTGGTCTGGGTACCACCGTGCTTGAAAGAAATCCGAGGCGTGGATGTGGTGTGGTGGCGGTTGTCTTAGGACAAAGCCGCTTTGTAGGACAGTATGGATACGTGGTGGCACCCGACCGATTGTGTAAAACAACAGGCAAAGCGCTGGCAGACCGCTGTAAGGGATGCGTCCCAAATAATCTGCTTACATAAAACAGGACTTCCCGCACCTCTTGGCAATGTGTACCAGGGAAGACATAAAATACAGATGAGGCGAAAGCCGGGTGCAGACGTGCCAATGACAAAGGCCAGTGGTGGGAGGCCGGTGCGTCAGACAAAGGAGGCCACATGGAAGTAAAAAATAAGCGGCTGGCGGATATTATGCCGTATGCTGCAAATGCCAAGAAGCACGACAGACGGCAAATCAACAATGTGGCCGAAAGCATTAAACAGTACGGGTTCGTGCAGCCGATTGTGATTGACCGAGATGGTGTTATTGTCATCGGCCACTGCCGAGCTATGGCGGCAAAGAAGTTGGGCATGGAAGAAGTGCCTTGCGTCTGCGTGGACGATCTGACACCGGAGCAGGTGAACGCCCTGCGTCTGGTAGATAACAAAAGCAACGAGAGCGACTGGGACTTTGACCTGCTGGCTGATGAGCTGCCGGGGCTTGACCTGTCGGCATTTGACTTTGACTGGGGACTTCGCGACGAGCTGAACGATTCTGTTGTGGAGGATGATTATGACCCTGTTCTTCCGGCAGAGCCTAAGAGCAGACTTGGCGATGTATATCAGCTTGGAGATCATCGCCTTATGTGCGGGGATAGTACGTCCTTGGCAGATGTACAAAAGCTCGTAGGGGAGGCGCGGATGGACTTACTTCTCACAGACCCGCCGTACAATGTGGACTATCAGGGCACCGCCGGTAAAATCAAAAACGACAACATGGAAGATACAGCATTCAGGCGCTTTTTGACGGATGCGTTTTCTAATGCAGCAATGGTCATGAAACCGGGGGCACCGTTCTACATCTGGCATGCAGGGCTTGAAGGATATAATTTTTTTGGAGCTTGCAAAGATGCCGCTTTGCGTGTGCGGCAGATGCTTATATGGGTAAAGAATATATCTGCGTTCGGTCGGCAAGATTTCCAGTGGAAACATGAGCCTTGCCTGTATGGTGAGAGTGAAATTGAAGAGGATGCTCACGAGCCTTGTCTTTACGGATGGACGGAAGGTAAGAAACATTATTTCTTCAAGAACCGCAGACAGACAACGGTGCTTAATTTTGATAAGCCGGTAAAGTCTGCAGAGCATCCGACCATGAAGCCGATTAAACTGTTCGACTACCAGATGCAATGTTCCAGCAAGCCGGGAGAGAATGTTCTTGACCTGTTCGCTGGCTCTGGCACAACGATCATGGCAGCAGAACAGAACGGGAGACACGCGTACTGCATGGAGTTTGACCCAAAGTATGCCGATGTAATAATTGATCGTTGGGAGAAGTTCACAGGGGATAAGGCGGTGCTTCTGAGTGACGGTTGAAGAGGCACAGGGGATTATTGACAAAACAACCAGCCCGTATTTGAAGCGGGACATGGAGAAGTTTATCAAATGCCAGAGGAGAAAGGAGGGCGCGTATGGCAAGGCCAAGAAAGGAAATAGACCAGAAGCAGTTCGAGAACCTCTGCGGCCTGCAATGCACGCTTGAGGAAATCTGCGGCTGGTTTGACGTGACCGATAAAACATTGGATAGTTGGTGTAAACGCACCTATCATGCCAGTTTTTCCGAGGTATTTAGGCAAAAGCGAGGAGCGGGGAAAATTTCGCTGCGTCGGAGCCAGTGGCAGCTTGCGGCAAAGAACGCAAGCATGGCTATTTGGCTGGGGAAACAGTACCTTGGGCAGCGTGATATTGTTGAGCTGGGTTTGCCGGCGGACAACACACAAGACGACGCATTGAGCGTGAGCCTGCGTGAAATGGCAGAAGGGTTGGAGAGCGATGATTAGCCCGAAGCAGCAGAAGATCCTTGCTTTCCCCTATTCCAAGTATGACGCGCTGATCTGCGACGGCGCTGTGCGTTCCGGCAAGACCTCTATCATGATGTGGGCGTTCGTCCGCTGGGCGATGGAGAACTTTAGCGGTCAGCGCTTCGGCGTGTGTGGACGCACGGTGGACAGCTGCACAAAGAATATCATCGTCCCGTTCACGGCAATGAGCTTGGCAAAGGAACGCTATATCATTCGATGGCGGCGTGGCGATAAGGTGATGGAAGTGCGGCGCGGCGCCGTGACGAATTACTTTGAGGTGTTCGGCGGCAAGGACGAGGCCAGCTATACGCTGATCCAAGGCCGCACGCTGGCGGGTGTGCTGCTGGACGAAGTGGTGCTGATGCCGCGCTCGTTCGTGGAACAGGCGCTTGCACGTTGTTCCGTGGACGGTGCAAAGCTGTGGTTTTCTTGTAACCCCGGCAGCCCGCATCACTGGTTCTATCAGGAGTGGATTAAGCGACACCGCGAACGGAAGACGCTATATCTCCACTTCGAGATGACAGATAACCCTGGCTTGAGTGCGAGAACGCTTGAGCGCTACGCGAATATGTATGCCGGCATCTTTTATGACCGGTATGTGCGCGGCCTTTGGGTAGCGGCGGAGGGCGTTGTCTACAAGGACTTTGCAAACAACACCGAAAAGTATTTGATCGATGATCCTTTGAAATGGGTGGAAGAACAGGAAACGAAATTCTCTGTTATTTCCATTGGCGTTGACTTCGGCGGGACAAAGTCCGCAACGAAGTTTCAGGCGACCGGAATTACAAAAGATTATCGTGTGGTCGCGCTGGAAGAAGAGTACATCAAAACCGAAGAGATTGACCCTGACGCATTGAATAGGCGCTTTGCTACGTTTACTCAAATGGTTACGGCAAAGTACGGATATAGCCAGACGCGGGCAGACAGCGCGGAAACGGTGCTGATTCGCGGGTTAGATCATACCGCGCAGAAAATGCACCTCGGGACGCAGGTAAAGAACGCAATGAAACTGCAAATCACAGATAGAATCAGGCTCGTGGTGCTGCTGATGAAGCAGGGGCGTTTTAAGGTTTCGCGCAACTGCCCCCATCTGATCGATGCACTGCAAACCGCGATTTATGATCCTGATAAGTTTGAGGACGAGCGCCTTGACGATGGGACGTCCGATATTGATAGTTTGGACGCATTTGAGTACAGCATTGAACCTTATTACAAAGACCTGGAACGTGCCGGTCACATGATGGGACGGTGAAAGAGTGAATATTCGCAGAGCATTAAAGGATCTTGGGTTTGATACGGTTGGCAGCAAATTCTATTCGTTGATCGATGTATGGAAATCATGGTATGACGGCGATGTAAAAGACTTCCACAGTTATACGGTGTGGAATGGCATCGAAGAACTGGAATGCCACAGATATTCCGTCAACATGGGCAAGAAAGTCTGCGAGGACTGGGCGAACCTGCTGATGAATGAGCGCGTAAATATCACGCTTGAGGGCAAGAAGGAGCAGAAATTTGTAGATGCGATTCTTGCTGATAATAATTGGAAAGTCAAATCCAATGAATTGCAGGAGCGGAAATCCGCTGTTGGGACAGTTGCTTATGTCCCAATCATGGAGGATATGAGCGTTGACCCTGATACAGCAGAGATCGACAACCCCGGAAGAATTCATATCAACTATGTAACCGCTGCAAATATTTACCCGCTGACGTGGGACAATGGCATTATTCGTGAGTGCGCTTTCGCGTGGACAAAACGAGTTGATGATACGGAATACACCTACATTCAGGTGCATCGGCTGAGCGGCAGCGAATACGACATTGAAAATCACCTGTATGATGCGGAGGAAGTTCCATTAACCAGCGTGAGAGGATTTGAAGCAATCCCCCCTATTGTCCACACAGGAAGCGCCAATCCGCAGTTTGTCATTGACCGTCTGAACATTGCAAACTCTGATGAAGATAACCCTATGGGCGTTGCAGTGTTCGCTTTCGCCATCGACCAGCTCAAAAGCGTTGATATTACATACGATAGTTATGTGAATGAGTTTGTGCTGGGGAAAAAGCGCATCGTGGTACAGCCGGAAGCAACCAAGGACATCAATGGTAGGCCAGTCTTTGATAAGCGCGAAACGGTTTACTACGTTCTCCCGGAAGATCGCGCATCTGATGGGAACATTTTGCAGCAGGTCGATATGACGCTGCGCACAGCAGAGTTTAACACCGGTATGCAAGATATGCTCAACGTATTGTCGAGCAAATGCGGCTTTGGCGAGAATCATTACAAATTCGATCAGACAAGCATTGCCACGGCTACACAGGTCATCAGCGAAAATAGCACCATGTTCCGCACGATCAAGAAGCATGAAATTTTGCTCGAGCAAGCGATCACGGAGCTGTGTCGCATCCTACTTCGCTTGGGCAATCGCTACATGGATGCCGGACTTGATGAGGAAGTCGAAATCTCCATTGACTTTGATGATAGCATCATCGAGGACAAACAGACGGACTTTTCCCGCGATATGCGGCTTTTGCAGGCGGGCATTATGAACGATTGGGAGTTCCGCATGAAGTGGATGAACGAGGACGAGCCGACCGCGAAGGCGGCGCTGCCGAAGATGCAGGACATGGTAACTGAACAGCAACAGGAGGTAGAGTGATGGGAGCAATATCTAAGATTGCTGAAAAGTGCATGGCGTGCCACAACGTTGATAAATGCTCTCACAAGCGAATAGAGGCATGCGCCTATTACGAGTATAGAAATATGGCAGAACTAACAGCGATGCCATTAAAATCAGATATGGTAGCCCCCGTTCTCCGCGAAACAGTCAATATGATTGTCAATGGGCAGGCTGTGAAGGTTTACAAGGACGAAATTGAAAAAACACTATATAAGCACTTGTATGATGGCTTGCGTTGCGAATTTGTCAATGGCGCATAATGAGGTGACGGCGTATGCGTCCTTACCCTTTTAGCCCAGACCTCCTTGACGCACTGCCGGAAGAACTGGCAGAACTGTTCCGAGGATTGGAAGATACGCTACTTGACGAGATATGCAGCCGCTTGAAGCTGGCAGACCAGCTCAACGAGGTTACGGTACAGGATATTAGGGCGCTGCGGTCGCACGGCATCGACCTTAAGGACATTGAAAAGGCGATTCGCAAGACCACGGGCATCAGCGAAAAGAAGCTAAAAGAGCTGCTGGACGATGTTGTGGCGCGGAATCAGAAGTATTACACCGACCTCATAGACTTCGCCCATATCACACAGCCGGAAACGCTGGTAAGCATAGAAGATACTTGGGCGATATACGAGCAGACGAAGCAAATACTGCGCAACATAACGCGCTCAATGGGTTTTATGGTTGATGCTGGGAGAACGATGTTACCGCCTGCGCGTGTGTATCAGTGGGCTTTAGACAACGCCACGATGCAAATCCAGAGCGGTGCAATCAGCTACAATCAGGCTATTAAATCGGCGGTGCGGCAGCTGGCGCAAAGCGGCTTAAAGGTTGTGGACTATGAGAGCGGCCACCGTGACCAGATCGATGTAGCCGCCCGCCGCGCCGTAATGACAGGCGTATCGCAGTTGTGCAGTAAGTACACGGAGCAAGCGGCGGAATACCTGGAAACGCCGTATTACGAAGTATCTGCACACGCCGGGTCGCGTGATGTGCCAGGGCGGTCGCCGTGGTCGTCGCACAAGGAGTGGCAGGGCAAAGTGTATTCCACTCGCAGCGGCGACATCTACCCAAACATCTACGAGGTGTGCGGGCTGGGAACTGTGGACGGTCTGGAAGGAGCCAACTGCCGCCACCGCCGTTTCCCTTGGGTGGAGGGCGTAAGTGAGCGCACATACACTGACGAACAGCTTGAGCATATCGACGATGGTTTGGGCTGTACGTTTGAGGGCAAGACCTATACGGCATACGAAGCCACGCAGGAGCAGCGCAAGGTGGAGCGCACCATACGCAAGCTCAAGCGTGAGAAAACAGCGTACAACGCCGCAGGGCTGACAGACGAAGAACAGGCCGTGAATATCAAACTACGACGGTTGAGCGCCAAATACAAGGCGTTCAGCGCGGCGGCAGGGCTGCCGGAGCAGCGGGAAAGGATGAAGGTGCTGTATTGAACTGGGAAGAAGTCAAAAAGGAAATTGATGCAATTTTGAAGCGCGGAAACGATGTGGAAATTCGCCGAAAGGGTGGCGGGTATATCGTTTTAGAGGTTAAGAAAACAATAAAACACAGCACTTCCGCGCAATAGGGCGCGGGAAAGGGCAATAGGAGCCAATTACTGAGAGTTTCTCGGTAGTTGGCTCTTTTATTTTCGGTAAAACCCGCGAGGTATAGCGGTTTTTATACAACGTTCGCCCCCGAAGAATTGGGGCCAAAGAAAAGGAGAACGAATAACATGGCGAAATTTACAAGAGCGGAAATCAGGAATATTCTCGGCGAGGCTTGCACCGAAGAGATCGAAAATCGTTTGGTTGCTCTGCATCTGGGCGTGGTTGACCCCCTCAAGGACGATCTCACGAAGTACAAGGCGGACGCGGAGAAGCTGCCCGGCATCCAGAAGGAATTGGACGACCTCAAGGCAGCAGGCGATGGCGGTTATAAAGAGAAGTACGAGAAGGAGCACTCGGCCTTTGAAACCTTTAAGACCGACATCACGGCAAAGGAAAGCAAGGCGGCGAAGGAAAAGGCCGTGCGTGCTTACTTTGAGAGTAAAAACATTACCGGAGCGAATCTCGACCTTGCTATGCGTGGCTGCGGCGAAGAAATGGCCACATTGGAGCTGGATGGCGAGAAGATCAAGGACACCAAAAGTCTTGATGCACT
>ERZ1035027.222-NODE-222-length-35889-cov-5.755484_pt1 | contig 35889 bp, 29 predicted proteins | sample MGYA00520604_ERZ1035027 | MGnify/ENA primary metagenome ERZ1035027 (study PRJEB33766, sample SAMN09781743) | gut metagenome | biome: gut microbiome | host: Homo sapiens | place: Madagascar | study: EMG produced TPA metagenomics assembly of the PRJNA485056 data set...
GTGTTCCGCGGCGACGGCAAGGACCCGGTGGCCATCGCCAAGGGCGGCGTGCAGGACGCCATCGACAACCTGCGCGACGTGGTCATCGTCGACACGGCGGGCCGCTTGCACGTCGACGAGCAGATGATGGAAGAGGCCCAGGCCATCAAGTCGGCCGTCAAGCCCGATCAGATCCTCATGGTCGTCGACGCCATGACCGGTCAGGACGTGGTCAACGTGGCCGCGGCCTTCTCCGAGCGCGTCGATTTCGACGGCGTCATCATGTCGAAAATGGACGGCGACGCCCGCGGCGGCGGCGCGCTTTCCATCCGCGAGGTCACGGGCAAGCCCATCAAGTTCATCAGCGCCGGCGAGAAGCCCGATTCGCTCGAGGAGTTCCATCCCGACCGCATGGCCCGCCGCATCCTGGGCATGGGCGACATGCTCAGCCTCATCGAGTCGGCGGTGAAGGTGCAGCAGCAGGAAGAGGAGCAGGCCGAGACCGAGCGTCTCATGAAAAGCCAGCTCACGCTCAACGACTTCGTCACCATGAACCGCCAGATCCGCAAGATGGGCGGCGTCTCCAAGCTCATCAGCGCCCTTCCCGGCGGCGACAAGGCGTTGGGCCAGGGCCAGGTCGACGAGGGCGCGCTCGATCGCATGGAGGTCATCATCAACTCCATGACCAAGGCCGAGCGCGAGAAGCCCGACCTGCTCAACGGCAGCCGCCGTGCCCGCATCGCCGCCGGCGCCGGCGTGTCGGTCACTGAGGTCAACCAGCTCATGAAGAAGTTCAATGAGACGAAGAAGATGATGAAGCGCATGATGCCGGCCGTCGAGGAGATGGGCGGCAAGGGCAAGCGCGGCAAGAAAGGCAAGCGCCGCCGCGGCATCCCGGGCATGGGCGGCATGAAGATGTCGGACCTGAAGAAGATCCAGGATATGATGGGCGACATCAAATAGTCCCGGTCCGCGTGACGGTCGCTGGAGCCGCTCGACAATGAGGCTGCCGGCACCTCACGAGGCTGCGGCACCCGGCATTCCATCATCGGCTTCGCTGACGTGGCCATAAGGTCCGTGCTTGCGATGCTTCGTCGGCGTCCTTGCCGGCCTTGCTGGGACGCCGGCGCCAGAAGCGTTTGCCCCTGCGACAAGCGCAGGGCGTGGCATAATGTGCGAAACTGATACTTGGCAGGCGCAACAGGGGAGCGCCTGAGAACGAAAGGGGAAACCAATGGAGCTGCAGATCCGTCCGTACACCGCAGACGATATCAAGGCCATGGTGCGCATCTGGAACGAGGTTGTGGAAGCGGGCGATGCGTTCCCGCAGGTCACGCCGCTGACAGAGCAGAACGCCGACGAGTTCTTCTCCGCTCAGACCGCCACCATGGTGGCCGATGTGAACGGCATCATCTTCGGCATGTACATCCTGCATCCCAACGGCATCGGGCGCTGCGCGCACATCGCCAACGCCAGCTTCGCCGTGGCCTCGGCCTCGCGCGGCCTCGGCCTTGGTCGCAAGCTGGTGGAGAACTGCATCGAGACCTGCGGCAAGAAGGGATTCCGCGGCCTGCAGTTCAACGCCGTGGTCGCCTCCAACGAGGCCGCCCAGCACCTGTACGAGTCCATGGGCTTCACGAAGGTCGGCATGATCCCCGGCGGCTTCATCAACGGCCTCGGCGGCTACGAGGACATGTTCGTCTACTACATCGACACGCTCGACACCGCCCAGCCCTGCTGAGGCTGACCGACCGCCCGGTCGGGTTTGGGGCTCAAAGGCTTTCCGGTGCTCGTTGCGGTCCTCCATTTGTCCGCTTTATTCGTGAACACCTGGTGATAACCGAACCGAAGGCTTGTCAATCGAGGCGTTTCGCCTTATCATAAACAACTGCTGTTTTGCTGCGCGCTTTTTTGCGGGCTGGCAAAGAGGATTCAAGTAAGAACAAGAAGGAGTTACTCTTCATGGTTAAGATTCGCCTGGCCCGTCACGGCGCCAAGAAGCGTCCGTACTACCGTATCGTCGTTGCCGATGCCCGTTGCCCGCGCGACGGCAAGTTCATCGACGACATCGGCCGTTACAACCCGCTGACCGAGCCCGCAATGATCAAGATCGACCTGGAGAAGTGCGACAAGTGGCTGGCCAACGGCGCTCAGCCCACCGACACGGTTGCCGCCCTCATCAAGAAGTTCCGCGAGCAGGCGTAAGCTTATGGCAGCGCAGACCGAGGAAATCGCTGGGCTCGTAGAGTCCGTGATCCGTCCGCTCATCGATAACCCGGACGACTTGGTCATCGATGCGCGCGAAACCGAAGATGGCTCCATCTTCGTCGAGGTTCGTGTCAACGAGGAGGACGCGGGCAAGGTCATCGGCCGTCAGGGCCGCGTGATCAAGGCCATCCGCACGCTTGCGCGTGCCGCGGCTTCTTCCACGAACACCCATGTCGACGTGGAGCTGCTCGATTAATGGGCGCTTGGGTTCGCGTAGCCGAATTCACGAAAGCTAAGCACTTGAAGGGAGGGCTCGTCGCGCGTAGCGTGGCGGGTCTCCCTTTTTTGCTTGAAGAAGGCCTCTTTTGCGCTTTCGTGCCTCCGGTGATCGATGTTCCGCGTCAAGGCACCGTGGTGGAGGTTCGTCCCGAGGCCCGGGGCGGCGCTACGGTGTTCTTCGATACCGTCGTCGATGCCAACCAGGCAGATGCCCTGGTGGGCTGCTATGTTCTTGCGCGCCGGGAAGACCTTCCCGATGACGTGCTCGAGCTGCAGGAAGGCGGCATCGAGGGCTTCACGGTGGTGGACGCCGAAGCCGGCACCATCGGCACCGCCGTGGCCATCAACGAAATGCCAGGCCAGCATCTGCTGGAAGTTGCGCGCGAGGGCCAGGAAGGCACCGTGCTCATTCCCGTTGTGGACGAGTTTCTCGAAGGGGTGGATGAGCAGACGCGCTGCATATACGTCAACGTGCCGCAAGGCCTGCTCGATCTGTAACCTGTGGAGGTACCCATGATCATCGAAACGTTGTCCACGTTTCCCGATATGTACGAATCCGTCATGGGCGCTTCCATGATGCGCATCGCCCAGGAAAAGGGCATCCTGGATTTCAAGGCGCACGACCTGCGCGATTGGACGCACGACCGCCATCGCACCACCGACGACGAGCCGTATGGCGGCGGCGACGGCCTGGTCATGAAGTGCGCCCCCATCTTCGAAGCCTACGAATCGCTGTGCGACGCAACGGGCAAGGGCTCTATTGCAGCCCCTGCCGAATCGACCCAGGGGGAGGGCGCTGCCGCTTCTGCTGAACAGGCGCCTTGCGAAGGCTCCGACTCGGACGCTGCCGAGCAAGCGCTTAGCGACGCCTCCGCAGCCCCTGCCGATCGGGAGGCTTCCAAGCCCTACACCATCTTCCTTGCCCCGCAGGGTCGCCGTTTTGACGACGCGTGCGCCTGCGAGCTTGCCAAGCAGGATCGCCTGCTGTTCATCTGCGGCCACTACGAGGGCATCGACGAGCGAGCCTACACGTTGGCCGATGAGGTCATCTCGCTGGGCGATTACGTGCTCACCAGCGGCGAGCTGGCATCCATGGTGGTCATCGACGCCGTGGTGCGCAAACTCCCCGGCGTCCTGGGCGCCGAAACGGGCGCCTTGGGCGAAAGCTTCGCCGACGGCTTGTTGGAATACCCGCAGTACACGCGCCCTGCCACCTTCAACGGCATGGAGGTGCCGGCGGTCCTGCTGTCCGGCAACCACGGCGCGGTCGACCGATGGCGCCGCGAGCAAAGCCTCGAGCGCACCTATCGCCTGCGCCCTGACCTGCTCGAGGGCATGGAGCTGCCCGACGCCGACCGGGCATTTCTGCAATCTTTATCGACCGAAGGCCGGCGGTAGCCGCAGCGCGGTATCATAGGCAGCTAAGCGCTTATCGGGCGCCGCTTGCGCGGGCCCTGTAGAAAGGAAACGTACACCATCATGGCCGCAGGTCAGCATGCCACGGGGGAAAAGGGCGGAATACTGCGCTCATTTATGAGCCTCCTCATCATGATCGCGTTCGTCCTGGGGCTTTCCTGGGCGCTGCGCACGTACGTCTTCACCGCTTATGAGATCCCCTCCGGTTCCATGGAGGAGACCATCATGACCGACGACATGGTGTTCGCCGAGAAGGTCAGCTACTATTTCCGCGACCCGCAACCCGGCGACATCGTCACGTTTTCCGACCCCAAGATCCCGGGTCGCACGCTCATCAAGCGCTGCATAGCCACCGCAGGCCAGACCATCGACATCGACGGCGACGGCTTCCTCTACATCGACGGCGTGGCTCAAACCGAAACCTACACCCACGGCAAGCCCACGCTGCCGCTCACCGATTCCACCATCACCTTCCCGTATACCGTTCCTGCCGGCTACATCTGGGTGATGGGCGATAATCGCACCAACTCGCAGGATTCGCGATACTTCGGCGCGGTCCCCGCAAGCTCGGTAACGGGCAGGGGCGTGCTGGTATATTGGCCCGTGCCCGACTTCGGCTTGCTGGAGTAGGGGCGCGTCGCCCGACAGTTTTAAGTAGGCAAGCAAGGACCAGCGGAACCAGACAAGGAGAACCATGTCAACCGAAACCTTCGCCGCGAACGCGACAACGGGATGTGCCGGCTCGCAGCCGCCCACGTTCCAGGACATCGTCATGAACCTGCAGCACTACTGGGCCGCCCAGGGCTGCGTCGTTTTGCAGCCTTACGACGGCGCCGTGGGCGCTGGCACCAACCACACGGCCACCACGCTGCGCTCGTTGGGCCCCGACACGTGGCGCACCTGCTACGTGCAGGGCTGCCGCCGTCCCACCGACGGCCGCTACGGCGAGAATCCCAATCGCCTGCAGTACTACTATCAGTTCCAGGTGCTCATGAAGCCCAGCCCGGACAACATCCAGGACCTGTATCTGGGCAGCCTGCGCGCCATCGGCATCGATCCGGACAAGCATGACGTGCGCTTCGTCGAGGACGACTGGGAGTCGCCCACGCTCGGCGCATGGGGCCTTGGCTGGGAGGTGTGGCTCAACGGCATGGAGGTCACGCAGTTCACCTACTTCCAGCAGGTGGGCGGCTTCGAGTGCGCTCCCGTGCCCGTGGAGATCGCGTACGGCCTTGAGCGCCTGACCATGTACATTCAGGGCGTCGACAGCGTCTACGACATCATCTGGGCCCGCGGCGACGACGGCGTGGAGTTCACCTACGGCGACGTGTATCTGGAGAACGAGCGCGAATTCTCCACGTACAACTTCGAGGTGGGCAACACCGAGTTTTTGTTCGAGGCCTTCAACCAGTACGAGCGCGAGGCCGGCCTGTGCCTGGAGCACAACCTGCCGCTGCCCGCCTACGACTGGGTGCTGAAGTGCTGCCATACGTTCAACCTGCTCGACGCCCGCGGCGTCATCTCCGCAACCGAGCGCATGGCCTACATCCTGCGCGTGCGCTCCATGGTCAAGGAGTGCTGCGCGTCCTACATCGCCACGGTCGTCGGCGACGATCAGGGCGATCAGAACGAGAAAGGGGAGTAACCATGGCCGATAAGCACACTCTCGCGTTCGAGATCGGCGTGGAGGAGATCCCCGCGTTCGACCTTGATTCCGCTAACAAGCAGCTGGAGAAGATGGTGCCCGCGGCGTTTGCCGATGCACGCATCCCCTACGATTCCATCGAGATCCACTCCAGCCCCCGCCGCCTGATCGTCATGGCCTACGGCGTGGCCGACGCCACCGAGGCGCTCGTTGAGGAGTACAAGGGCCCTGCGGCCAAGATCGCCTTCGACGCCGACGGCAACCCCACCAAGGCGGCTATCGGCTTCGCGCGTGGCAAGGGCCTCTCGCCCGAGAGCCTCGAGCGCCGCGAGGTCAACGGCACCGAGTACGTGTTCGCCACCAAGAACATCCCGGCAACGCCCGTGGCCGACTTGCTGCCGGATGTACTGGCGGGCTTCATCACCGCCATCAAGTGGCCCCGCTCCTGCCGCTGGGCCGCATATCGCGAGTACTTCGTTCGCCCGGTGCGCTGGATCGTGGCCATGCTCGACGACGTCGTCCTGCCCGTCAGCTTCGCCGGCGCCGAGTCCTCTAACTTCACCATGGGCCATCGCGTGCTGGCTCCCGGCAAGCACACGGTGGATACCGCCGCGAACCTGCTCGACGTCATCCGCGCCGCCTACGTGATCCCCACGCAGGCCGAGCGCGAGCGCATCATCCGCGAGGGCGTGGCAGCCATCGAGGCCGAAACCGGCTTTACCGCCGACCTTCCCGCGAAGACGCTGCTCGAGGTTGTCAACCTCTCCGAGTACCCGCAGCCGCTCGTCTCCACCTTCGACGAGGAGTTTTTGCAGGTGCCCGAGGAGATCATCGTCGACGCCATGCTCATGCATCAGCGCTACTTCCCGCTCTACGATGCTGCGGGCAAGCTGACGAACAAGTTCATCATCGTCTCCAACGGCAACCCCGAATGCGCCGCCACCATCATCGACGGCAACGAGCGCGTGGTGCGCGCTCGTCTCGACGACGCGAAGTTCTTCTACGAGGAGGACCTCAAGCATCCGCTGGAGTCCTATATCGAGAAGCTCGACAAGGTGGTGTTCCAGGAGTCCCTGGGCACGGTGCGCCAGAAGGCCGAGCGCCTGGAGAAGCTGGCCTGCGCCCTTTCCGCTGACGCCCAGCTCGACGCCGCCGACGCAGCCGATGCGAAGCGTGCCGCGCGCCTGTGCAAGGCCGACCTGGTCACCAACGCCGTCATCGAGTTCACCAGCGTCCAGGGCGTCATGGGCAGCTACTACGCCGCCGCCTCCGGTGAAACGCCGCAGGTCGCCCAGGCCATCGGCCAGCACTATCAGCCGCGCTTCGCCGGCGATGCGCTGCCCGACACCACGGTGGGCAAGCTGGTCGCCTTGGCTGACAAGCTCGACACCATCTGCGGCCTGTTCGCGGTCGGCCAGGGTCCCACCGGCTCCTCCGACCCGTTCGCGCTGCGCCGTAGCGCCATCGGCATCGTGAACATGCTCGAGGCGGGCCTTCCCATCTCGCTTGCCGCCGCCATCGACGAGTCGCTTGCCAGCTTCGCCGCGCAGGGCGTGGCCTTCGACGCCGCCGTACGCGCCGAGGTGGTCGACTTCTTCGTCACCCGCACCAAGGTCATGCTGCGCGACGGTGGCGTCAATGCCGACACCATCGACGCTGTGCTGGCCGCGGGCGTGGAGGAGCCGGCCGTCATCAGCCAGCGCGCCCATGCGCTCGAGGACGCCCGCGCCAACGATGCGGAGACGTTCGACAACCTGGCCACGGCTTACGCCCGTGCGAACAACCTGCGCAAGCCCGAGCTGGGCGAGGGCGTGGACGATGCCCTGCTCACCGAACCCGAGCGCGCGCTCGCGGGCGCTGTGGCAACCGCCGAGCAGGCCGTGGCCTCCGCGCTTGCATCCGACGACTTCGCAGCCGCGCTGTCCCAGCTGGCCGCCCTGCGCGCGCCCATCGACGGCTTCTTCGCCGACGTCATGGTCATGGACGAGGACGCGGCCCTGCGCGATAACCGCCTGCGCCTGCTGAACCGCTTCGTGGCCGTGTTCGCCAACGTGGCCGACTTCGGCAAGATGGCGAAGTCCAAATAGCGCCGGTTACCGTTTTCAACCGGTAGCGAAGGGGAGGCGAGGGCAACCCCGTGCACCCCGCAACGCGAAAGCGTGTACACTTCAAGGGGCGGCGGCCGATACGGCCTGCCGCCCCTTTTCCATATCCGCAAGACACCGTTTGCAAGGAGGACGCCCATGCAAGGCGAGTTCATCGTGCACGAGAACACCACGCCGCTGCCCACCATCCATGTCGTCAGCGACTCGGTGGGGCTTACCGCACAGGCCTTGGCCCGCGCCGCAGCCGCCCAGTTCGGCGTCACGAACCCCAACATCGAGGTGCTTCCCCATGTGCGCTCGTTCGAGGAGGTCAAGCAGTTCATCGCCGAGCACGGTCAGCTGCACAAGCGCCTAAAAGGCGACGAGAACCTGCTCATATTCTACACGCTCGTCGACGGCGATCTACGCCGTAGCCTGTCGGATTATTGCGAGAGCTTGCCCAACGTGGTGGCGGTCGACCTTATGACCGACGCCATGAACGCCATCGCCAAGCTGTCGGGGCAGACCCCTTCTAAGCGCCCCGGCGGTCTGCACGTGGCAGACCAGCACTACTTCCGCCGCATCGAGGCGATCGAGTTCACCATCGCCCATGATGACGGCCGCAACCCGCAGGAGATGTCGCAGGCCGACATCGTGCTGCTCGGCGTGTCGCGCTCGTCGAAGACGCCTACCTCCATCTACTTGGCTCAGCAGGGCTATAAGGTCTCCAACATCCCGCTCGATCCCTCCACCGAGCCGCCCAAAGAGGTGTTCGACGTCGATCGCACGCGCCTGTTCGGCTTGATGACCACCGCCGATGTTTTGGTGGGGATCCGACAGCGCCGCCTGGGAAACGCCGCCGTGGCAGCCTCGAAGTACGCCGACCCCGAGTACGTGTACGAGGACCTCGACCGCGCCCGCGCGCTCATGCGAAAACTGGGGGCCATCGTCATTCACACCGAAAATCGCGCCGTTGAGGAAACCGCTCAAGAGATTTTACGGTACTACGAACGGGCTCACCCGCAAGGTGCTGATATAGTAATTAGGTCCTGATTGAACTGAGTCCCGTATTCGGACGACCTTACGTTAGGAGTAAGAAGTGACCGCAGAAGTCAAGCGTGTGTACGCTTTCGGCAAAGACGCCGAGGGCAACAACGTCACTGAGGGCAACACGAGCATGAAGGCCATCCTTGGCGGCAAAGGCGCCAACCTGGCCGAAATGGCCAACATCGGCCTGCCGGTGCCTCCGGGATTCACCATTACGTGCCAAACCTGCATGGAGTACGCCAACGCCGACAACACCTGGCCCGAGGGCGCGCTCGATACCATTCACGAGTATCGTCTTGACCTGGAAAAGCGCATCGGCAAGAAGATCGGCGATGCCGAGGACCCGCTGCTGGTCTCCGTGCGCTCCGGCGCTCCCATGTCCATGCCGGGCATGATGGACACGGTTCTGAACCTGGGTCTGAACGATCAGTCCATCAACGGTCTGATCAAGCAGACGGAGAACCCGCGCTTCGCTTGGGACTCCTATCGCCGCTTCATCCAGATGTTCTCCAACGTGGTCATGGGCCTGGATGGCGACCTGTTCGAGAACGCCATCAACGTCATGAAGAACAGCCGCAACGCCGCTTCCGACACCGACCTGACCGCAGAGGACTTGCAGGAGCTCGTGGCCGAGTTCAAGAAGATCTTCTCCGAGAATGTCTCCGGCGTCGAGTATCCCAGCCTGCTGGTCGACGGCGCCGTCGCCTTCCCGCAGGACCCCATGGTGCAGCTGAAGCTGGCCATCGAGGCCGTGTTCGGCAGCTGGAACAACCCCCGCGCCGTCCTGTACCGCAAGAAGAACAAGATCGCCGATGATCTGGGCACCGCCGTCAACGTGCAGTGCATGGTGTTCGGCAACAAGGGCAACACCTCCGCCACCGGCGTCGCTTTCACGCGCAACCCCGCCAACGGCCAGAAGGAGTTCTACGGCGACTACCTGGTCAACGCCCAGGGCGAGGACGTCGTGGCCGGCATCCGCAACACCAGCCCCATCGCCGAGCTGAAGCACGTCGAGGGCCTTGAAGAGGCCGGCAAGCAGCTCGAGGAGATCTTCGTCGTCCTCGAGAACCACTTCCGCGATATGTGCGACATCGAGTTCACCATCGAGCAGGGCAAGCTGTACATGCTGCAGACCCGTGTCGGCAAGCGCACCGCCGCCGCCGCGCTGCACATCGCCATCGAGATGGAGAAGGAGGGCCTCATCTCCAAGGAGGAGGCCGTCATGCGCGTCGAGCCCGAGCAGCTCGACCAGCTGCTGCACCCGCAGTTCGATAAGAACGCCGAGTACGATGTGCTCGCCCGCGGTCTGAACGCCTCCCCGGGCGCTGCCGTCGGCGAGGCCGTGTTCTCCGCCGCCGACGCCGTGGCCGCCGCAGAGGCCGGCCGCAAGTGCGTGCTCGTCCGCTGGGAGACCAACCCCGACGACCTGGCCGGCATGATCGCCGCCGAGGGCATCCTGACCAGCCATGGCGGCAAGACCTCCCATGCTGCCGTTATCGCCCGCGGCATGGGCGCCCCGTGCGTGTGCGGCGTCGAGGCCCTCAAGATCGACGCTGAGAAGAAGCAGGCCGTCGTTTCCGGCACCGATGTCGTCATCAAGGAAGGCGACATGATCTCGCTGGACGGCACCACCGGCATCGTGGTGCTCGGCGCCGTCGAGCTGGTGCTTCCCGAGCTCACCGGCGACCTGGACACCATCCTGGAGTGGGCCGACGAGTTCCGCACCCTGGGTGTGCGCGCCAACGCCGACAACCCCGAGGACGCACAGCTGTCCCGCGACTTCGGCGCGCAGGGCATCGGCCTGTGCCGTACCGAGCACATGTTCCTGGGCGATCGCAAGCAGATCATCCAGACCTTCATCCTCAACGACGACGAGGATGTCCGCCAGAAGGCCGTCGACCAGCTGTTCGAGGCTCAGACGGGCGACTTCTACGGCATGTTCAAGGCCATGGACGGCCTGCCGGTCATCGTGCGCCTGCTCGATCCGCCGCTGCATGAGTTCCTGGAGAGCCCGCGTGCCCTCGACGTTGAGATTGCCCGCCTCGAGGCCACCGGCGGCGACAAGGGCGTCATCGCCGAGAAACGCGCACTCATGGAGCAGATCGACGCCATGGCAGAGGCCAACCCCATGCTGGGTCTTCGCGGCTGCCGCCTGGGCATCGTGTACCCCATCCTCCCTGTGATGCAGGTGCGCGCCATCGCAACCGCCGCCGCCCAGCTGAAGAAGGAGGGCCTGGACCCCAAGCCCGAGATCATGATCCCGCTGGTGTCTGTGGTTCCCGAGCTGGCCAAGCTGCGCGAGGTCGCCGAGCAGACCATCGCCGAGGTTGCCGCCGAGCAGGGCGTCGAGCTGAACATCCAGATCGGCACCATGATCGAGCTGCCGCGTGCGGCCGTTACCGCCGATGAGATTGCCACGAAGGCCGACTTCTTCTCCTTCGGCACCAACGACCTCACCCAGACGACGTTCGGCTTCAGCCGCGACGACGTCGAGGCCGAGTTCATCCCGCAGTACCTGCAGGAGCGCCTGCTGCCCTTCAACCCGTTCGCCACGGTCGACCCCGGCGTCGCCAAGCTGGTGAAGATGGGCGTCGAGCTGGGTCACCAGGGCAACCCTGACCTGACCTGCGGCGTGTGCGGCGAGCATGGCGGCGATCCGGACTCCATCCACACGTTCAACGCCATCGGCCTTGACTACGTGTCCTGCAGCCCCTACCGTGTGCCGCTGGCCCGTCTGGCCGCCGGCCAGGCTGCCATCGAGGTCAAGAAGGCCCAGTAGGCTAGCGTTTGCGCATTGTTCGCATCACGAAGGGAGTTCCCGCATGCGGGAACTCCCTTTTTTCGTCCGGTGCGAGCAGAATGCAATTGCGATGCAAAGGGGGCTCTTTTCCATTTGGGAGCAACCCTTTTTGGCTTTCTGGGTCATAGAACCGGTTGTGCTGGCGATGTTCCAGCTTTGCGCCCTTAAGTTAGGGCCTTTCGCGCACATTGAAAGTGCGCGTCGAATGCGATACGGCCCTGGTGAACCTGCCATCCGGAGTCGATGCGCAATAAACCCCTCGTTCTTGTTTACCCGCAGATCGCATAGGGGAAAACCCTATACGTGAGCAGTGCGCGCACTGCGGCGCGCTCGCGCGTCATACGATGCGGGAAAACGCGTGTCAGGACGCGTATTCGGAAAGGGAATGGGGGATTCGTGGACATCACAAGACGCACGTTCGTGAAGACGACGGCTGTCGCTCTGGCGTCGGCAGCGGCTGCTGGAACGCTTTCCACCATGTCCGGCTGCATACAGGCTGCGGACGGCGAAAGCGTGAAAACCCAGGCGGTATGCCGCTTCTGCGGATGCGGGTGCGGCGTTATCTGCGAGAGCAGGAACGGAAAGCTCATCAGCGTGACGGGCGATCCCGATAATGGGTCGAACAAAGGCTTGAACTGCGTGAAGGGTTATTATCTGGCGAAGATCTTGTATGGACCCGATCGTTTAACCCACCCGCTTATCCGCGATGACAAGCGTACCAAGGGAACGGATGCAGGCTTGCGCGAGGCAAGCTGGGACGAGGCGCTCGATCTGGTGGCGGGCAAGCTGCGCGAGCAGTGGTTGGCCGATAAAAGCCGTATTGCGTTCTGGGGTAGCGGGCAGCAGCCTATCGTGGAAGGCTATTGCACTTCGAAGTTCTGGAAGGCGGGATTGCTGTCGAACAATATCGAATGCAATGCGCGTCTGTGCATGGCCAGCGCCGTGGTGGCGTTCATGAACGTCTTCCAGACCGACGAGCCCGCCGGCTGTTATACCGATTTGGATGAGGCCGATGTGTTCGTGACCTGGGGTGCGAATATGGCCGAGGCGCACCCGATGCTGTTCAGCCGCTTGGTGGCGCGCAAGGCCTCCGATCCCGGTGTGCGTTTCTACGATCTGACCACGCTTTCCACGCGCACTTCCGCCGAAGCCGATAAGGTCATGATATTCAACAACAACGGCGATCTGGCGATTGCCAATGCCATTGTGAACTACCTGGTGCAAAACGGCTTGTATGACGTTGATTTCGTGCGCGACCACCTGCAGTTCAAGCAGGGCACGGAAGACATCGGCAACCCGACGGAGGATGGTTATGACAAATCGGATATCGGCAAAAAGGTTGATGCGGTCAGCCCCATCACGTTCGAGGAATACGCTCAGCGCCTGAAGCCCTATACGTTCGAATACGCCGAGAAAATCTCCGGTGTGGCGGCGGCGGATATCGAGGAGCTGGCACGTGTGTATGCCGATCCGAACCTGAAGGTGCTGTCTTTGTGGACCATGGGCGTAAATCAGCACAATCGCGGCACGTGGATGAATCATCTGCTTTACAACATCCACCTGCTCACGGGTAAGATCGCCCAACCGGGTAACGGGCCGTTCAGCTTGACGGGCCAGCCGACGGCGTGCGGCACGGCCCGCGAAGTGGGCACCTTCAGCCATCGCTTGCCGGCGGACCTGTTGGTGGCGAATGCGCAGCATCGACGTTATACCGAAGCGGTTTGGAACCTGCCCGAGGGCTATTTGGAGCCGCTGACCGCAACGGGATACCATACGGTGAAGATGTTCCGTGAGCTATCGAACGGCAACATCGGCTTTTTATGGAGCGCTCATAATAACTGGGCATCGTCCATGCCCAATCTCACGCGTTTCCTGGGCCAGGGTGACAAGCAAGGCATCTTCGATGCATTCATCTGCGTGTCCGAGGTATATCCCACCATGAGCTGCCGCTATGCCGACGTGGTGTTGCCAGCGGCTATGTGGGTGGAACGCGAGGGCATGTTCGGTAACGGCGAACGGCGCACGGCCGTGTTTGAAAAGGCGGTCGACCCGCCCGGTGAGGCGAAGTGGGATTTATGGCAGCTTATGGAAGTTGCCAAGCGCGTGCTCGATGGCCATGAGATCGGCGGGACCGATGCGTTCGATACGCTGTTCGGCGTTATCTACGACAAGGAAGCTGCCGATTTCCGCGGCACGCAACGCGAAGTGTGCCGTGAGGTTTTCAGCGAATACCGCACGTTCAGCAACCCTTCTTTGAACGAGCGCGCCTATGCCATCGACGTTGATGCAGATGGAGCGTTTGGCGCGAAACTGAAGATGGAGGCAAAGCAGCTTGCGCCATACGATGTCTATATAGAGCGGCACGGCTTGACGTGGCCGGTACGTGAGGTTAACGGCGAATGGCTTGAGACGAAGTGGCGTTTCCGCGACGGTCATCAGGAAGACGGGTTCGACGAAGTGGGCGTGGAGAGGTTCGGCAAGCATGATCTTGCCGGCGGCGTGAGCTTTTACAAGTCGACGAACATGAAGCCGTCCGTGGTGTTCCGTCCATGGGAGCCGCCGGCGGAGGCGCCCGATGATCGTTATCCGTTCGTGTTCTGCACAGGGCGCTTGCTTGAGCATTGGCACACGGGGTCTATGACGCGTCGCGTGCCGCAGCTGCACAACGCCCTGCCCGAGGCGGTTCTTGACATGAACCGCGCCGACTGCGAACGCCTTGGCATCGCGGATGGCGACAAGGTGCGCGTGAAATCACGGTTTGGGCAGGTGGATATCAGGGTGTCCACGCATGGGCGCACCAAGCCGCCTGCGGGGACGGTGTTTGCGGCGTTTTTCGCCGAGGAGACGCTGGTGAACCTTGCGGTGCAAGATACCTATTGCCCGCTTTCGAAAGAGCCTGATTTCAAGAAGTCCTGCGTAAGCATCGAGAAGCTGGAGGGATAGCCATGAAGCGGAAGGTTGTGGCGTGCGCGGTGCTTGCGTGCGTGCTGGCCCCGGCGGCGTTTGCAGGATGCGCGGGCGGCTCGGTGGACGCGAGCACGCAGGCGGGTGCTTCTCCCGATGCGGCGCCGGTGATGCCGGTGAACCATTCGTCTGCACGTTTCGATGCTATGGGCGCATCCGGTTGCTATGGGTGCCATGGCGCGGGCGATAACGCCAACCCCATGCTTACCGGTTCGGTGGCGTTGCCTGCAGACCACTATCAAGATGGCGATGTCGACAGTCGAAGCATCGATGGGCGTCATTTGCTGTGCAATACGTGCCATGTGGTTGCCGATGGCAGCGAATTCGACGAATAGGGGTGCGCCTTGGTGATTTCGAGTTTGGTGGTGGAATGCGCCGCCGATGCGGTGGATGCGGTTGCGGCTGCGTTAGCTGAGCAGGCGGGCGTGGAAGTGCATGAGCGAAAGGGCTACAAGCTCGTGGTGACCATCGAGGCCGATACGGTAGATGCGTCAAGCGATACGGCCGGTTCGTTCGTGGGGATTCCGGGTGTGTTGGGGGTTAACCTGGTCTACTGTAATTTCGAGGATGATCCGACGTTGTGATGACCATATCGTTTGTAAGGGGATGGCAAGGCGCGAACAAGTGCTTTGCCATCCCCGTTATGCTTGGCAGAATCGCGTCGAGCGGTGCGTTATAGGTCGAGCAGCTTATGGCGTAGCGCGTAATCGACGGCATCGGCGCGTGTTTTCAGATGAAGCTTCTTGTATATCTTGCTACGATGCGCCTCAACGGTTTTCACGGACAGGAACATCATCGTGCTGATCTCCTTGTTGGTGTGCCCGCGTGCTATCAGCTGCAAGATCTCCAGTTCGCGGCTGGACAGTTGTTGGATTGACGGATCGTTTGAGCCGCCCGCCGCGTGTTTTGCCAACAGCTCGATCATGGTGGGGTGGATATAGCTGCCGCCGTTGGCAACGTCGTGCACGGCCTGGCGTAGTTGCTCAGGCGTTGAATTCTTCAGCACGTATCCTGCCGCCCCGCCCCGTAGCGTGTACAGCAGGTATTCCGGTTCTGCGAACATGGTGAGGATAACAACTTTGGTATCTGGGAAATCCTTTGCCGTCTTCTCGCACGCGATAAGCCCGCTTTGCCCGGGCGGCATGGATATATCCAACAGCAGCACGTCTGGTTTGTAGCGGGCTACCAGGGAATATGCCTCCGTTCCCTCAGCGGCTTCGGCCACAACCTCGATATCGGGATCGGCGTCGAGCAGCATTTTTATGCCGGTTCGTACCACGACATGGTCATCGGCGAGCACTACGCTGATCATCGTGTATCACCCTCCTCGCTCGAACGCATGGGCGTGACCAAGGTGACGCGCGTGCCGTGTTCGTTTGATTCAACGGAAAGCGTGGCACCTACCTGGTTGGCGCGCTCTTGCATGCCGAGCAACCCGCAGCCTGTGCCTTTGATGGCGGGATGCGCCACGTCGAAGCCGCAGCCTTCATCGACTATGCTGATGTGAAGCCAGTTGCCGGCAGTCTCAACGCTCACGGTCACGACATCCGATCCGGAGTACTTGCAGGCGTTCGTCATGGCTTCCTGGCACATGCGATAGGCTTGCGTTTCCAATGCGCGATCGAAGCGGGGCAGGGAGAGCTGGCCTTCGAAGCGGATGGCGGAGCCATAGGTTTTCTCTAGCAGCAAGGCCTGGCTGCGCAAAGCGGGCACGAACCCCAAATGATCAAGCGAGCTGGGGCGCAGCATCACGGAAATGTTGTGCAGCTCATCGAGCACGCCGTTGATGCCGCCGCGCGCCTCTTCCAGGATGTCAGCGCCTTCTGCGTCGACGTGGTCCGTAAGGCGCTGCAACGTGAACGTGGCGGTCAGAAGCTCCTGCGCTACGCCGTCGTGCAGCTCGCGTGAAATGCGCCGCCGCTCTTCTTCTTGCGCGCCTATGGCGCGAGCCAGGTCGCCGCGCAACAGCTTCGGCGCGCCTGTTTCGTCGGTATCGCGCACGCCGGCGAACGAGGTATCGCCTGAGATGTCGACAAGCGTGGTTTCGCTTCGGTCGCCGGTTTCCCCAAGCCCCATGAACCCTTCGGATACCACTTCGAGCCCGCAAAACACCCCACGCAGCTCATCGGCTATAAGCGCACGGAACGTTTTCGCATGCGATGGATCGACGATGCGGAAAGCGCATAGCAGCACGGCTACCACATGGTCTGCGCGTTTGAGGGGCAAAGCGCAAAAGCTGCGCAGGTCCTCGGCGAAGACGATGGGGTAAGACGAGTATTCACGGGGGTCCATTTCCGAGTCGATGTCGGTGAACAGCATGGGTTTGCCGGTTTTCAGCACGATGCCGCCGATGCCGTGCCCGGGCGCTAGCGAGATGCGACGGTGTCGATTGCTGGTTTCGCCTGCGCTGTAGAGCCATGTAAGCGGCGCACCTGGAAATGCGGTGATGCCCATCGACACGAAGTCGAAGCGGAAGCGCTTACGCAGTGCGTCGACCGCTTGCTGGAACGCGGCGTTCTTGCCTGAGATCGTTGCCTGGTCGAAGTTCGATGCCCCCATGATGTCCCCTTCCATGACCAAAAGCATCTTAAACGCTTCTGCGCCTTTCGCGCAGAGGCAACCAAATAACAATAGCAGGTTGGAAGCGGCATCGACGAAATCATAGGGTTTTGCCCGTCTGTTTGGGGGAGGGTTCGCTACTGCGCGCGCATCAAGCGCGTGGGTATGCGCGATGCGTGTACCGTTGGATGCGGAGAGAAGCGCCTGCAAGAAGGGAGGAAGATGGAGATGATGAAGGCAAAAGGGAGCAAGGCGATCGTTTGGACTACCGCTTTGTGCGCATTCGGCCTGGTAGTTGGTCTTTCGGCTTGTGCGCCGAATGCCGACAAGGCAGGACGTGCCGATCAGAAGGCAACCGACAAGCCGGTCGCGCAACAAGTCGAGCAGACGCCCGATGCCGATGAGTATGGCGTGGTGCATGCTGATCAATGGGCCGGCGATTATCCATATCAGTATCGAACCTATAAGCAAAACGACGCTAACGGCACCGAGGGCAAGCACGATTACCTGCAGCTGTATCCTGCGCTGAACACCATGTACAAGGGATATGCCTTTGCGCTTGGCTACGATGAGGCGCATGGCCATACGCACGCGCTCGATTCGGTGAAGGAAACGCCGCGTACGCAGAAAAAGGAGCAGCTCGCCAACTGCATCTCGTGCAAGACCCCGCAATATACCGCGTTGGTGAATGCGGAGGGCGATACGGCATATCAAGGCAAATTCAACGACATGATCGATCAGTTCGACGAGCCCATCAGCTGCTATAACTGCCACGAGAACGACCCCACCCAATTGATCGTGGGCAACAAGTTCTTCGTGAGGGCGCTCGGCGACGACGTGGACAACGAGAAGAAGGCGCCGTTGGCCAGCCAAACGTGCGGCCAGTGCCACAACGAGTATTATTTCGATCCGACCACGAAGGCGACGACGAACCCCTACACCGGCACCGATCAGATGACGCCCGATGCCATCCTTGCTTATTACGATGACATGAACTTCTCCGACTGGAATCATGCCGACACCATGGCGCCGATGATCAAGGTGCAGCATCCGGAGTTCGAAACCATCTACGGCGGGGAATCCACCACCATGGCGCGCATCGGATACACCTGCTCAGATTGCCATATGGGCACCGAAGTAGCCGAGGACGGCACTGCATACACGTCTCATGATTGGATCAGCCCGCTTGAGAACGAGGATATGCTGGCGAATGACTGCAACAACTGCCATGCCGACCTGAAGAGCGAAGTTGCGGCTACGCAGGCTAAGGAAGAGCAGCGTGTCACCTCGATCAGCGAGAAGATCGAGGATATGACGAACAAGATCGCCGACAAGTACGGTGACGAGATCGCCGCGATCAAAGCCGCCAAGGACGCCGGCGGCAAGCAGGCTCCTTCCGATGAGCTTGCCGCCCTGTGGAAACTGCAGCGCAACGCGCAGTTCTACTGGGATTTCGTGATGGTCGAGAACAGCGAGGGCGCTCACAACCCCGATTTGACGTTCGAAACCCTGGACAAGGCCGAAGCGGCGGCCGACCAGGCATTGTCCATGCTTGGATAAAGCGTAGGCGGCATTCTCTCCGAAGCTCCCGAGCAAAAGCGCGCTGCGCGCTCGGGGGCAACCGCAAGCATATTCCGATTCTTTTCCGGAAAGGGGGTTCAAAGATATGAGCGAGCAAAACGGGACCGGCAAGCCTCGCGGGAAAAGCCGCAAATGGCCGATCACCGTGGCTGTGGTGGCGGTGGTTGCGGCAGTTGCCGGCGGTGGCTTTTGGGTTTGGCATGAGCAGCCCAGCTTTTGCAACGCCATTTGCCATACGCCCATGGATCCATACCTTGCCGCGTTCGAGCAGGAGCCGGGCGTGCAGGGCGTTGACAAGTGGGGGAATACGGTGGAGAACACCGATTCCATGTTGGCCGTGGTGCATGCGGTGCCGAAGGAGGAAGGCGGCGCTGATGCGAACTGCCTGAGCTGCCACAAACCCACCATGTCGCAGCAGCTGACCGAGGTAAGCGAGTGGGCCACTGGCAACATGCCGCTGTACGCCAACGAAACCTATGGATTGGTGCTTGGGGAGCGCGATACCGAACAGCTCGGCGAGTGGCTGAGACAGGACGGCGATGCGTTCTGCTTGAACTCGGCGTGCCATAACATCACGCGCCAGGACCTGGTGAAGGCGACGGCGCAGTACGGCGAGCGCAACCCGCATATGGCCATGCATGGGCAGCAGCTTGACTGCGGAGATTGCCATAAGGCGCATCGTGCGTCGGTGAACGCGTGCAGCCGATGCCATGATGATGCGCCCATCCCTGATGGGTGGTTGACGTACGATCAAGCTCAAGAAGTGGCGAACCGCGCATAATCGCGCATTCGTAAAAAGGGGCGTTGGCTCAAGCCAACGCCCCTTTTCGTTTTGGCGCCAGCCGTTTCGGTTTTCGACGGATCGGGAGCGCGCATGGGATTCAAGGCGGGTTTTCGCTTAGATATGCAGTCGAGGCCCGTGCGGCGAATCTGCTCGCGAACGATATTGCCACGGTGGGAAAGCCCGCGCGTCATTGCTTCAAGGGCCGCAGCTGCGCGAGGGTGCTCAAACGTTCGGCCTCCTCGCGTTGCTGCAGGTCGGCCATCACCACATGGCCGGCCATGGCGATGTCGCGGCACTTCTCGGGGGCAAGGCGGCTCCACAGGTACTGCGTGGCGATGCGGTCCACGCTCGCGAGCACCACATCCTGCATATGGCGCCCCTCGTCGGTGCATGCCACGTACACGGCCTTGCGGTCGTCGGGCGCGCTCATGCGCTCGACCCAGCCGCGTTCGGCCAGGCGGTCGGTTGCCCGCACGGCGGTGGCGCTCGTGAGCTTCAGCTGCCGCGCCAGGTCCACAATGCGCATGGGGTAGCCTACTTCGCCCAGGCGCTGCAGCACGCGGCATTCGCTGAAGGTGGCCCCGTCGCATGACTCCTCCAAGGCTTTCTCTATGCGCTTGCGCAGCACCTCGAAGGAAGCCAGGGCGCGGGAGGCGAAGAATTTGCGCGACATCTCGCGGGACAGCGGCGGCTCGATGGTGGCTCCCGCCATGACGGCGGCCTCGCAGATTGCGCGGAACGGCGCGGTTTGGGTGGGGAAGATGCGGTAGAGCTGGGCGATGATGGCGGGGTTGGCCTGTTCGATGTGCTTGATGCCGGCTTCGAGCACGCGCACGCGGCTCCCTCGTTTCCCGGGCGTATGGATTCGCTCGACGAAGCCGGCATCCTCCAGCGTGTTGACCGCATGGGTGATCACGTTGGGCTTCAGGTCCAATATGATGCCCAGATTCTTCTGCCCGATGGGCTCGGGCTCGGCGGCGGCAAGCTTCACGAGCACGCGATATTGCGTGCAGTTCAGGCAGCTTGCTTCGCGAAGGCCTTCCTTCAGGCCCTCATGGGCAAGCTCGAACGCCACGAAAAACGTTGAATCCAGAAGATACTTCCCGGGTTTGCGGTATTCGGTCGAGGTATCGCTCATGACGGCCTTTCATGTCATTAAATCGTTGCACTGATGAATCATAATACTTCTTTCTCCCCGTCTGTGGCTTATTCGTTTCATGCCTGCGTCAACCTTTCCACAATTCGAGGCCATGATGTTCGTCTGCCTTGCCGCTGCGCGCTGTGGCGCCCTTAGCGCGGTATACTGGTGACATGCCTGAAACCTAAGGTCGGGAGGGTAGCCATGAACATCGTTCACCGCGAGGACCAGCAACTGCGCGAGCATGCGCTCTTGAGCGCGGATGCGGCCAAGTCCGACGAATCCGAGGGCCGCGCGCGTTCGGGCGAGCCGGATTTCCTGCGAACCGAATTCCAGCGCGACCGCGATAAGATCCTGCATTGCAAGAGCTTCCGCCGCTTGTCGCACAAAACCCAGGTGTTCCTGGCCGCCGAAGGCGATCATTTCCGCACGCGGCTTACCCACACCCTTGAGGTTGCGCAGATAGCGCGCACCATAGCCCGCGCGCTCGGGCTCAACGAGGACCTGGCGGAGGCCATCTCGCTCGGCCATGACCTGGGGCACACCCCCTTCGGCCATACGGGCGAGGCCGCCTTGGCGGGATGCCTGGCCCGCCACCGCGGCATCGATGTGGCGTCCGCTCAGGTAGCCGCCCAGTATCGGCATAACGAGCAGAGCCTGCGCGTGGTGGAGCGCATCGAGAACGACGGGCGGGGGCTCAACCTCACCGCCGAGGTGCGCGACGGCATCCTGCACCACACCGGCGCCATCCGGGCGGAAACGCTCGAGGGCCGCATCGTGGCCACCGCCGACCGCATCGCCTACGTCAACCACGACATCGACGACGCCATCCGCGCCGGCCTGCTCACCGAGGACGCGCTGCCGGCAAGCACGCACAAGGTGCTCGGCCCTGACCATTCCAGCCGCATCGAGCTTCTGGTGCGCGATATGGTGCAAACTTCGGCGGCCCTCGACGACATCGCGCTATCGGAGCCGGTGTGGGACGCCATGAGCGAGCTGCGCAGCTTCCTGTTCGCCAACGTTTACACCGCGCCGCAGGTGCTTGCGGAGGTCAACAAGGCCAAGTACTTGGTCTCGCAGCTGTTCGACTACTATGTGGACAATATCGAAGAGGTTCCCGAGGAATACCGCGCCATCGCCGAGGGCGACCGCCTGCAGGCCGTCACCGACTACATCGCCGGCATGACCGACCGGTATGCCACGGCTACCTTCAAGCGCCTGTTCGTGCCGCGGGATTTCATGAGGTAGCGCTACGGCGCATAGCGGGGGAGGCAGGGCTTGGGCGCCGCATCCCGTTTGCGTGAGGTTCGTGCGGCTGGCTGCTCGAGTCCTCGCAGGAGACGGCGCGCCGCTCGCTGGGTTTGCCGACCCCTCTCGCGCGTGAAAAGCAAGCCCTGTTTTCCTGATTCCGTTAGGGCTATAATCATGCGGCTATGATACAGAGAAGCGACATACAACCGGCGGTGCAGGCGGCCATCCCCATCATGCTGGGCTACGTGGCCATCGGCATCCCCTGCGGCATATTGGAAGACTCCATCGGCATGAACGCCTTGCAGGTGCTCTTCCTTTCGTGCATGTTCTATTCCGGGGCGGGTCAGTTCATGATCCCCAACATGTGGCTGGCGGGAAGCCCCCTGGCCTCCATCATCGCCAGCGTGTCGCTTGTGAACACGCGTCAGATGCTGTATTCGGCGTCTTTCGCGCCCATGTGCGCCAATGAGCGCAAACGGCTTTCGTTTTTGTTCTCCGCCACGGTCACCGACGAAAGCTTCGGCGTGAACATGGCGAATTTCGCCACGGGAACGTGGAACGTGCCGCGCGCCACCATCGTCAACATCTGCTCGTGCACCTCTTGGACGCTGTCCAACGTGGCAGGCGTCCTTATCGGAGGCGCGCTCGGCATCCCGCTCGCCATTGCCAGCTTCGCCATGACCAGCATCTTCATCTGCCTGCTGGTTACGCAGAAGATCACGTTCGAGAACGTGGTCGCCGCCGTGGTGGCCATCGTGGGCGTGTTCACGTGCAAGGCCGTGGGGCTTGCCGGTCCCGCCATCCTGGTCGGCGCCATCTTGGGCGTGGTCGCTGCCATGCTCGCCTCGCAGGTGCGTCGCAACCGCAGGGCCGAGGACGCCGCGCTCGAGGAGAAGATCGCGAAGGCCGCCGGGGAAGGGGATGATGAGCGATGAGCATGCACGACTTCTTCATCGTCTTCGCCACGTGTCTGGTCACCATGCTGCTGTGCCGTTGCCTGCCGCTGTTCGTGCTGAAGGGCCGCCAGCTGCCCGAGGGCCTGGCTCGCGCGCTCGGGTTCATCCCGCCTGCGGCGTTCGCCGCGCTTGTGGCCAACGACCTGCTCTCGCCCGGCATGTTCGACGCGGGCGTGTGGCCCGCCGCCATGCCGCTTGTCGCCGCAGCGGTGGTGGTCGTGGTCGCGCGCAAGACCAAGTCGCTGTTGTGGTGCGCCCTTGCCGGTTGCGCCAGCTATGCGCTGCTGGCGTTTTGCTTCGCTCCGGGCGCAGTGTAAGGCAGGGCATTCCCGGTTTGCCGGGTGGGCGCCTGTTTCCCTCCGCGGCGCTTTCCCTCTTTCGGATGGCGTCTCTTTTCTAGTAGGGCGCGCTCCGGCTTCTGCCATAAGCGTCGGTCGGTTCGGTGACGAAATCGAAGCGTTCGGATGAGCTTGCGAATCAACTGAGAAGCCGCTCCTTGACCTCGGTTGCGGAAATTAGTTGGCAAAACGCCCTTGTTTTGCCTGGTTTGATATAATCCCGCATCGTATATGTGCTAATGGGGACCGTAAGCGTTCGCACTGGCGAAGCGGCCGAAGCGCCGATCGAAGGAAAGAATGGGGACATTATGAGCGAACTGCTTTCGCAGCTGATCACGCCTGAGATCCAAGCGGCGTTTTCCGTCGTGGTCGTGCTGCTTGCCATCTTGTACATCCTGTCCATTGTGTGGGTTGCCCGCGATGCGTATATGCGCGGCACCTATTGGTATGTGTGGGGCATCGTCGCACTCGTCCCGCTCGTGGGCGTCGTGGCGTACTGCCTGCTGCGTCCGCCCCTGCTGCAGATCGACCGTGACGAGCAGGAGCTCGAGGTGGCCCTCAAGCAGCGCCAGCTCATGCACTACGGCGAATGCGCCAACTGCGGTTACCCCGTTGAGTCGGATTACGTCCTGTGCCCGAACTGTCATCAGCGTCTGAAGAACCTGTGCGGCCATTGCGGCCATGCCCTTGAGCCGGCATGGACGGTGTGCCCGTACTGCGCAAGCCCGGTCAGCGGCCAGCGCCAGGCGGCTCGTCGCGCCCCGCAGCCCCAGGCCGCCCCGCGTCAGCAGCGCCCGCAGCGTCCGGCGCGTCCCGAGGAATAGGCTGAACCCTTGCCGTACGCACGAGCCGTCCGATCGGACGGCTCGTTTTGCTTTTCGGCGCGCAAGTTCGCTGCCTTTGCGGGCTTGTCGTGGATGCCGCGCAGGCGGCGCGTGAAACTCCTATGCATGCGGTGGACCTTCATTTGGGATTCGCCGGTCTATGCGCTAGCATGGAGTGCGTCTGCATGCTATCTTTCTATAATCCCGTAAAACCGATGCGCAGGCGGTATGCACCTGCCCGGCTGAAGAAAGGAACGTATCATGGAAATCGTTTTGCCCGACGGCTCGAAGAAAACGCTGGACGCCGGGGCAACCGTCGCCGATGTGGCGGCTTCCATCGGCGCGGGCCTTGCGAAGGCCGCGCTTGCCGGTAAGATCGACGGCAAGCTCGTCGACCTGACCACCCCCGTCCACGATGGCGCCGCTGTCGAGATCATCACGGCGAAAAGCCCCGAGGCGCTGCACATCCTGCGCCATTCCTGCGCCCATATCATGGCCGAGGCCGTGCAGGAGCTGTTCCCCGGCACGCAGATCGCCTTCGGCCCTGCAACCGATGACGGCTACTTCTATGACTTCCTGCTGCCCGAGAACATCTCCTCCGACGACTTCGGCGCCATCGAGAAGAAGATGCAGCAGATCATCAAGGCCAACGAGCCTTTCGTCCGCGAGGTGGTCACCATTGACCAGGCGAAGGAGATCTTCGCCGACCAGCGCTTCAAGCTCGAGCACATCGACGACCTCGCCGACGAGCAGATCACCATCTACCGTCACGGCTCCTTCGTCGATCTGTGCTCCGGCCCGCACATCCCGTCTGCCGGCAAGATCGGCGCCATCAAGCTCATGAAGCTGGCAGGCGCCTATTGGCGTGCCGACGCAAGCCGCGAGCAACTGCAGCGCCTCTACGGCACGGCGTTTTTCAAGAAGGCCGAGCTTGACGAGTATCTGCACAACCTCGAAGAGGCCGAGAAGCGCGATCATCGCAAGATCGGCCGCGAGATGGACCTGTTCATGATGCGCGAGGAGGCTCCGGGCTTCCCGTTCTTCCTGCCCAACGGCATGGTGCTCAAGAACACGCTGCTCGACTACTGGCGCGAGATCCATCGCAAGGCCGGCTACGTCGAGATCTCCACGCCCATGATCATGAACAAGCAGCTGTGGATGACCTCGGGCCACTGGGACCATTACAAGGACAACATGTACTCCACCGTCATCGACGATGAAGAGTATTGCATCAAGCCGATGAACTGCCCCGGCGGCGTGCTCGTGTACGCCTCCCAGCCGCGCAGCTATCGCGACCTGCCCATCCGCGCCGGCGAGATCGGCACGGTGCACCGTCACGAGATGCGCGGCGCCCTGCACGGCCTGTTCCGCGTGCGCTGCTTCAACCAGGACGATGCGCACCTGTTCGTGCGCCCCGACCAGCTCACCGACGAGATCGTGGGCGTCGTGCGCCTTATCGACTCGGTGTACCAGCAGTTCGGCTTCAAGTACCATGTGGAGCTTTCCACCCGACCCGACGACTCCATGGGCTCCGATGAGGACTGGGAGGCCGCGGAGAACGGCCTGAAGACGGCTCTGGCGGAGCTTGGCATGGATTACGAGCTCAACGAGGGCGACGGCGCCTTCTACGGCCCGAAGATCGATTTCCACCTGGAGGATTCGCTCGGCCGTACGTGGCAGTGCGGCACCGTGCAGTTGGACTTCCAGATGCCGCTGAACTTCGGCCTGGAGTTCGTGGACCACGACGGCTCGAAGAAGCGTCCCATCATGCTGCATCGCGTGTGCTTCGGCTCCGTCGAGCGCTTCATCGGCATCCTCATCGAGCACTACGCGGGCAAGTTCCCCGTGTGGCTGGCCCCCACGCAGGTCAAGGTGCTGTGCGTGTCCGAGAAGTCCCGCGATTACGCGCATCAGGTTGCGGCGCAGCTTGAGGAAGCGGGCATCCGCGTGGCAGTGGACGATCGCGACGCGAAGATCGGCTACAAGATTCGCGAGGCCCGCAGCATCGACCGCGTGCCCTATATGATCATCGTCGGCGAGAAGGAGGCCGAGGAGGGCAACATCGCCGTGCGCGATCGCTCCAACGAGACGCATCCGTTCGAGACGGCCGACTTCATCGCGAAGGTGTGCGAGGAGATCCGCACCCGCGCGTAATGCGGCATAGCGGCAGCGCCGCCTGCCCAGCATGTTAGATCGCAGCCCCGCAAGGTTTGCTTTGCGGGGCTGTTCAGGTATATGGCGCGGAAGCCGTTTCGCGCACGAAAGGGGAAGGCATGCGCTCGGCTGCTTCCAGATTGCATAAAGGGTTCTCGTTTGCGAAGCGCTTTCAGGGGTGCAGCGATTGGATTTGCTGCGACGGCGCAGCGTGGGCCGGACGCTGGGATGCGTGGGCGCCTGGCAGGACGGTTCGCGGAAAGGCGTTCTCGCATGTGGTGCTGGATTTGGGCTGCGGCAAGGGCGAGTACACCGTGGCGTGCGCGAAGCTGCGGCCTGACGTGCTGTTCGTCGGCTTCGACGTGGATGCGGTATGCACGCTCCGCGCTGCCGAGGCGGCCGCTGCGGCAGGCGTGGACAACGCGGTGTTCCTGATGGATGGCGTGCCGTCGTTCGGCGATGAGGTCGAAGCGGGGATTGCCGGCGGGGGCGCCGTATCCTGCGGCGATTCCGGCAACCCTTCCGAAAGCAAGGCGCTCGAGCTTGCCGATCGTCCATGCAGGACCGCAACCGGTGCGCACGGTGATTCGCTGCACGCTTCATTGACGCCCGTCAAATGTCCCGAGCAGGCACATGCTTCCCGTGCATCCGTTCGTAAGGGAGCCCGTTCGGGCGCGCCCGCCGAAATCGACTTGTCAACCGTTTTCGCTCCGGGCGAGCTGTCGGCGCTGCTCATGAACTTCCCTACGCCGTTCCCGAAAAAGAAGAAGGCGCATCTGCGTCTGACGTACTTGGATCGTTTGATGGGGTATCGGCTGCTGCTCGAACGGGGCGCGGGCATCCGCTTGCGCACCGACAGCCAGCCGCTGCGCGATTTTTCCCTCACGCAGCTTGAGCTTGCGGGCTACGAAATCACGTGGCGAAGCGATGACGTCCGCGCCGAGTTCCCCGACGAGCCTTGGAGCGCCTATGAGCGCAAACTCAACGAGCAGGGCGCCTGCGCGTTCGGGATCGCGGCATGCCCCGGACCCGCGCCCGAGCACGTGGATCAAACGGCGCCGCTCTCGCTTGTCAGCTATCTGCCCGACGATCTCGATCGGCTCGATTACGTTCCGCACGGCATGCAGGGCTGCGTTGAGAATCTGCGCAACCGCAATGCCCGCGAACGCGCCCGCGGCAAGCAGGAGTTCCGCCCGCCGGTGATTTAACGGTCGGTCATCGCCGGTGATCGCTGCGCTTGAGTCGCCTTTGCGTTGTTGCAAGCGCCGCCAGAGGGCCTTCCCGAGCCGTTTTGCGAGATGTTCGACGTCAACCCGGTTTCCCATCACTTAGCCCGCCGTCTTTCAGGTTTGCGCATTCGCGGTTTGGGATGCGGTTTCGAAACCTGGCATCGCGGCAAGCGTGGTAGCATCATTTCTCAAAGTAACTTCGCGGGAAGGGGAAGGGCAGTGTCCCAAAGCGATATTCGCACGTATGCCCAGGCTATGCGGCAGGCGAACAAGGAGGCGCGTGCCACGGTGGCAGCGCTTGCGTGCATCATCGTCGTGTGGCTTGTGGGCGGTTTCGGCCTGGCGGGCACCGATATCTGGGTGTTCCACACGCCGTTATGGGTAATCGGCGGTTGCGTGGCGCCGTGGATCGCGGCGGTCGTGGCCGCGGTGGTGCTCAGCCGCCGTGTGTTCGCCGACTTCGATCTTGATGAGGTGGCGGGCAGCTGCCCTGCCGGCAGCGCCGATGCGTCCGGTAGAGCTCGTGGCGCTGATATCGCTGCTTGTAATGGTATCGCGGCGGAGCAGGGTGCGGCTGGCAGCAACGCCGCCGATGCGAACGAGAGCGGTGAGTAGCAATGGATAACTTCGTGGCGCTTATCCCGCTCGTCCTGTTCCTGGCCGTGGCGCTTGGCATCAGCTTCTTCGCGCGACGGCGCAGCGTGGGCGAAGGCGGCTTCGTCAAGGAATACTTCATCGGCAACCGCACGCTCGGCGGCTTCGTGCTGGCCATGACCACCATCGCCACGTACGGCTCGGTCAGCAGCTTCGTGGGCGGTCCGGGGCAGGCGTGGCTCGTCGGCTGGGGATGGGTGTACATGGCCGTCGTGCAGGTCACGGCGCTCGTGCTGCTCTATGGCATCATGGGCAAGAAGCTGGCGCTTGTGGCGCGCAAACTCGACGCGGTCACCGTCATCGACGTCGTGCGCGCACGCTACAGCTCCAACGCCCTTGCCAACATCAGCGCCGTCATCGTGGTGTTGTTCTTCGCAGCCACTATGGTCGCCCAGTTCGTGGGCGGCGCGAAGCTGTTCGAGGCCGTCACCGGCTATTCGTACATGGTGGGCCTCGTGCTGTTCGGTGCGGCGGTCATCCTGTTCACCACCATCGGCGGCTTCCGCGGCGTGGCGTTCACCGACGCGCTGTGCGGTATCATCATGCTCGTTGGCATCGGCGTGCTGGCTGCCGGCATCCTGACCGCTGGCGGCGGGTATGGCAACATCATGGAAACCATTAAGGCGAACCATCCCGCCATGCTCGAGCCCTTCAGCGGCGGTAGCATGCCGGCCACGCTGTACTTCACGCAGTGGCTGCTCGTGGGCGTGTTCACCTTCGTTTTGCCGCAATCCATGGTGCGTTGCATGGGCTTCAAGGACACGAAGGCCCTGCACGGCGCCATGATCACCGGCACCGTGATCATCGGCCTTATGATGATCGGCGTCACGGCCTTGGGCGTGCTCTCGGCGGGCGTTTTGACCGGCAGTCTGGCGGATTACGGATCAAGCGTGGATAACATCATCCCGCGCGCCATCGCGCAGACGCTGCCGTCTTGGGCGGCGGGCGTGGCTATCATCGGCCCTATCGCGGCTTCTATCTCAACGGTATCGTCGCTGCTGATCGCCTCGTCCTCGGCCATCATCAAGGACGTGTACCTGCACAGCTGCGAGGCTCGCGGCGTGCAGCCTTCCGAGCGCGGCATCTCCCGCGGCTCTCAGGCGGTCACGCTGTGCGTCGGCGCCATCGTGTTCGCCCTGGCCGTGGTGCCGCCCGACGTCATTTGGAAGATCAACATGTTCGCCTTCGGCGGCTTGGAGACGGCGTTTTTCTGGGTGATGGTGTGCGGCCTGTTCTGGAAGCGCGCCGACAAGTTGGGCGCCTTGCTGTCCATGGTCGGCGGCACGGCGGCGTATTGCGCGTGCATGGCGCTCGGGTTCAAGGTGATGGGGCTGCATCAGATCGTCATCGGCATCACCGTGGCGGGCGTGCTCATGGTGGTGGGCAGTCTTATCGAGAAACGTCCGCAAGCCGAACAGCAGCGCATCGACCAGGTGTTTTTCCCGGAATAGCTTGGCGAGCGCCTAGCGGCGCTTAGGGCGCTGAACCACGAACGCCTCCCGCATCTCTGGCATTGCGATTACCGGGGATGCGGGAGGCGTTTTGCTACATGGTCTAGGCCACTCGTATCGGTTAGCGGCCTTACGATTTGGCCTTACGATTTGGCCGGACGGTTTGGGGACGTAGCGGGGGTCAGGGCCGCCGCAGGCGACACCGCCGCAGACGCAGACAACACCGCCGCAGACGCCGCGGTCGTTACTTGCCGTCGTCCAGATGGCAATCGTCTATGCGCTTGCCCAGCTCGTGCATGTGGCGGCGGTACTCGCGCACGGCGCGCTCGGCGATGCGGCGTTCTTCCTCCCAGTCGCCGTCCTTGAGGTGCTGCGCGAACGCTTTCGCCGCTTTCGCGGTGCGGTCGGCGGCAGCCTGGCGCGTTATATCCGCCTTCTCGCCGAGTTCCTTCAGGTCATCCTCATGCGCGGCGTACTCGCGTCGGGCGAAATCGAGCATCTCGTCCATGGCGCGCTTGCGCTGGCTTTGGCGCTGCAGCGCGAAGGCGACGTCTTCCCAAGCCGCCTCTTCGCCGGCGTCCCGACGCGCCTTCGCCGCCATGCGCGCCGCTATCTCCTGACGTGCCATCATGCGCTCCAGCTCCAAGTGCTCGTGCAGGATGGACCGGATATCCTGGGGATTCTCCACGATTTCCTGCACGGCTTCGATCGGTTTCGCGTCCACCACGCGGTAGGTCAGCGATGCCAGAAGCGGCATGAGGAACACGGTGATGGCGCCGGCCGCCACCAGCACGCCGGCGGTTTCCTGGGCCATGGCGCCGGATTTCACGGCCAGGCTGGTCACGGCGACGATGATGGGAAGCGCCGTGGTGCAGTACAGCGCCACGGTGATGCGGTTGTGCATGGACAGCGCCTTGGCGTCGCGGCCCAGAGAAAGCGCGACCACGATGGGCACCGCGCGCACGAGCAGCAGCGCGCAGATGAACGTGATCAAAAGCCCCGGCTGCGCGCCCACGCCCGCCAGGTCGATCTTCGCGCCGGACACCACGAAGAAGACGGGCGTGAGGAAGCCGTAGCCGATGGCATCGAGCTTCGATTCCAACTCATGGTCGCCTTCGGGGATGATGTAGCGCAGCACGAAGCCGGCGGCGAACGCGCCGAGCACGATGTCCAAGTCGAACACCGCCGAAACGGTGACCAGTCCGATGAGCAGCACTACCGTCACGCGGACGAACGTCTGCGAGGTCGAGTTGCGCCTACGATGCAAAAAGCCGTACACGCCATGGCCTGCTTTGCGCGCCTTCGAAGGCACCACGGCCATCACCACGCATAACACGCCGAACAACGCCAAGATCAGCAGGGTCTGCCAGGTTTTACGGGCGGAAAGCAGCAGCGCCATGGCAAGCACGGGGCACAGCTCGCCCCAGGTGCCGAACGCCAAGATGCCGTTGCCCACCTGCGTGCCTTCCAGCTTGCGTTCCTTCAGGATGGGCATGAGCGTACCGAGCGCCGTAGTGGTCAGAGCGATGGCAATGGCAAGCCCATCGATGTGGCTCAGGGAGAAGCTAGGGGAGAAGTACACCGCCGTGCACGCAAGCACCATGGAAACGGCCCAGGTGGCAAGTCCTTTCTTTCCCTGCGCACCCGATAGGCTCTTGGGGTCGATCTCGTAGCCCGCCAGTAGGAACAGAAACGCCAAGCCAAGCTCGGAGATCATGTTCATGGAGTCGGTCAGCTCGATCAAGCCGGCCATATGCGGGCCGAGCAGGGCGCCCGCCAACAGCAAGATGACGGTCTCCGGGACCAGCCCGCGCGGGATGATGCGCGCGATGATGGGCGCGCATGCGGCGATCAGGCATGCGGTGAAAAGCGAGATGAAATCGGTTGGCATGTTGCTTCCTTCGGAGGGGTGTGAAGCGTCAGGCGCTTATTTCGCCAGATATTCCTGCAGATCGTCCCAGGTGCGCGCTGCCTCGGCGTACCCTTGCGCGTACAGGTCGAGCAGCTTGTCCTGGTCGTGTTCCATACTGTGCACCTCAACGGGGCGCTGAGGCTGTATGGCGAACACCTCGCCCGCCTCGTGCATGCGCGCAACTTGGCGGTAGGTGCGGTTGTACTCGACGTGACGATAGCGCAGGCGCTCAAGATAGTGAGGGAAGTCGGCGTACATCTGCGAGAGCACCGGCATCAGCTTGTTGGCGCCCTTCTCGTAGGTTGCGTCCTGCGTGAGCACCACGATGTGCTTCTTTCGCCCCGTCAGCAGGCTGTACGTGATCGGGACGCTGTCGCAGGTGCCGCCGTCGAGCAGCTTCTTGCCGTCCACCTCGACGATCTGGCTGACCAGCGGCATCGACGACGATGCGATCAAATAGGGAAGGTCGGCATCGCGGCCAAGGTCGCGTACGGCATGGTAGTCGGCCTCGCCGAGCTCAAGGTCGCTCGATACGGCCGTCAGCGTGATGGGGCTGTTCGCGAACGCCTGGAAGTCGAAAGGATCGAGCTTTTCCGGCACCTCGTGGAAAGCGAACTCCCTTCCGCAGGCGTTGCCGGTATGCACGAAGCTTTTCATGGAAAGGTAGCGTGGGTCGTTGCAGTACTTCATATTAAGGAAGCACGTTCGCCCGATTTCGCCCGATACATAGCAGTATCCGTTCAGCGCGCCGGCCGACACGCCGATCACCTGATCGCAGAACAGGCCGTGCTCCAAGAAGTAATCGAGCACGCCGGCGGTGAACTGCCCGCGCATGGCTCCGCCTTCGAGCACCAGGTTCACGGGCACGGCTTCCTTTCCTTCCCAAGCAGGTTTCGAGGCGAAAGGGGAAGAGGCCGGGTTCGCTTGGCGTGCGCTCTCGGCGTCGGATGCGATCTCGGGCTTTTCAGAGCTGGCGCATTCCGGCGCGCGGCGCTCTTCGGAAAAGAGCGGGTTTCCCTGCTTCGCGTCCTCGGCTTCGGCTGCATGCTCGGGGTATGGTGGGACGGCGCGTTCGGCGGCGTTATGTAGTTCGGAGGGGAGCGTTTCGTTCATGGGTGCGGCCTTTCTCGTGTTCTGCTTCAAGTATAGCCCGAGCGCCCGTGCACCTTCCCATACCTTCACAGCGTCACCGTTTCGTAACGCCTTCTATCGCAATGGTACTAAAACAGTAACAAATATGTGACGAAGGCGTCGAAGCCCTTCCTTTGGCGGCTGCGATGGCTACAATGGGGGCATGAAACAGATGGGGCGGCAGATCGGTTGGTCCGCTGGCCCCGGAGCGACCAAGGAGGTCCATCATGTCCCAGATCATCTCTTCTTCCCAGTTCGCCGCCGAAGTGGAAGGCGCCGACGTTCCCGTGCTCGTAGATTTCTTCGCAACGTGGTGCGGCCCGTGCAAGATGCTCGCCCCCACGCTCGACCAGGTTGCCGCAGAGGTTGCCGGCCGCGCCAAGGTGGTCAAGGTCGACATCGACGCCAGCCCCGATCTGGCGCAGCGCTTCGGCGTCATGAGCGTGCCCACGCTTGCGGTGTTCAAGGACGGCAAGCTGGTGAACCAGGCCGTGGGCGTACAGCCCAAGCCCGCCATCATGGGCTTGCTCGGTATGTAAGGCCCTTGCTCCGCGTGTCGCTCGCAGGCATGCCGCGAAGCTTGCAGGCATGCCGTGAATGCTCCGAACGCGCCACCTCCAACCCGAACCGATGAAAGAGCAAACCGGCGCTAACAAGTCTCGCGCCCAAAGGGTCTCCATAACCCTGTGATATCATCTCCGCCGGAAAACAAGCGAAAGGCGTCGCCCCGAATGGGACGGCGCCTTCGTTTACGATAGCAGCGAAGATCTGCCGTGCGCGTCATACCCTTCGTGCGGGGGGGTTCGCGCGGCAGTGCTTGTCGCCAGGCACCCCAGCCCTTTCCCGGTTCACCGGTTCAGGGTCCCAAGACAGGAGGAAACGCGTGATCACGCGCTCGATGGTCCCCGAGTACCTGAAGTACATCCTGCCCACCATGCTCACGTTCACGATGGCGGGCATCTACGGCGTCATCGACGGCGTCTTCGTCGGCCATGCCGTCGGCGACGCCGGGCTTGCGGGCGTCAACGTGGCATACCCGCTCGTGTGCCTTATCCTGGCGGCGGGAACGGGCCTTGGCATGGGCGGCGGCGTGATCAGCTCCATCGCCCGCGGCAAGGGCGAGACGGAGCGCTCGCAGCGCATCGTCGGCGTCACCTTGTTCATGCTCGTGGTGGCCTCGATCCCCATTCTGGTGCTGTATTCCCTGTTCGCCGAGCAGTTGTGCCGGGTGCTGGGAGGCCAAGGCGAAACGCTTTCGCAGGCGGTCTGCTACCTGAAGGTCATCGCCCTCGGCGCGCCGTTCCAGGTGCTGGTCACGGGCTGCACGCCGTTGATCCGCAACAAGGGCATGGTCGCCTTCGCCATGTGCGTGCAGGTGTTCGCCGGGTTTGTGAACGTGGTGCTTGATTACCTGTTCGTCATGGTGTGGGGCCGCGGAACGGCCGGCGCCGCCGAGGCGACGGTGGTTTCCCAAGCGGTCGCCTTCCTGTTCGTGCTCGGGTTCTTCCTGCACCGGGATAACCGCGTCCCGCTGCGCGATCTTCTGCCCGACGGCTCCATTTGCGGGCACATCCTCAAGCTCGGCGCGGCGCCGTTCGGTTTGACGCTGCTTCCCGAGGTGTCCACGGTCGTCAACAACATCTCGCTGTCCTACTATGGCGGCGAGACGGCGCTGGCTGCGTATGCCGTCATCGCCTATGTGGCCTTCTTCGTGCAGATCATGATCCAAAGCGTCGGCGACGGCAGCCAGCCGCTCATCAGCGTCTATCGCGGCGCCGGCGATGCCGACGCGGTGCGAAGGCTGCGCAACACCAACTATCTGGTGGCCATCGCGTTCGGCTTCGTGGGCCTTGGCATCATGTTCGCGGTTCGCAACGCCATCCCGCTGCTGTTCGGCGCCTCGGATATCGTGAAGCCGGTCATCGCGTATGCGCTGCCGGTGTTCTCCATCTGCTACATCTTCTACGGCTTCACGCATACCACCACCTCGTATTTCTACGCGGTCGACGATTCGCGTTCGTCGAACACGCTTGTCATCGCCGAGGCGATCATCGTGTGCGTCGTGGTGTTCATCATGGGCCTGCTGTTCCAGGTGGACGGCATCTGGTTCTCGCCCACGGTGCTGCAGATGCTGCTGTGCATCATCGCCGGCACCTTGCTGTATCGCCGCCATAAGGCGCAGAAGGAATAGAGAAGGGAAAGGGAGGGAAGGACCCGCCGCGCCGGGGTTTCCGCAGCAACCGCCGCAGCGCGATGTCGCCATCGCGCGGTACCGCTATCGGTCTGTAGAAATGGTACCGACATAGTAACAGTATCGCGAAAGGCCTATCGAGCCCCTATACTGAACGCAAGACATACAGCGAACGCGGCTTCGGGCCGCGGATATGGGGGATACCTATGAACAACAAATCGATCGACATGCAAGGTGGAGCCGGTGTCCCGGTTGCGACCGATGCGAATGGCTCTTCGGTCGTGCCTGGCGCTTCGTTCGATTCCGAGGCGGCCGTTACGCTGGTCGACGCCGAGGCGCTTGGCTCGCCGGTCGCACCTGGCATCCCGGTCGCACCTGGCGATTCTGCTGCGTCCGGCGGCGCGGTCGCGTCAGAGGCGAACGGCGGCGAAACCTTCGACGTCGCCGTCATCGGCGCAGGCCCGGCGGGCTTGACCGCGGGCTTGTACGCCGCGCGTGCGGGCTTGCGCACCGCGGTGTTCGAGCAACTTTCGCCCGGCGGCCAGCTCGCGCAAACCGAGCGCATCGAGAACTACCCGGGGTTTTCGGAAGGCGCCGGCGGCTTTGAGCTTGCATGGTCCATGAAGGAGCAGGCCGAACGCTTCGGCGTGCAGATCATCAACGAGGAGGTCTCCTCGCTCGACCTGGTGCCGCCGGTGAAGCAGCTGCGCACGCCATACGGGTCCTACGGCGCTCGAAGCGTCATCGTGGCCACGGGCGCCCGCCCGCGCAAGCTCGGCGTGCCCGGCGAGGCGCAGCTCACGGGGCACGGCGTTTCGTATTGCGCCACCTGCGACGGCAGCTTCTTCCGCGGGAAGACCGTCATGGTGGTCGGCGGCGGCAACACCGCCGCGGCCGATGCCATCTACCTTTCGCGGCTGGCCGAGCACGTCATCCTCGTGCATCGCCGCGACAAGCTGCGCGCAACGCCCGTTTATCACGAGCAGCTGGCAAAACTTGAAAACGTCTCCTTCATGTGGAGCACCGAGGTGCGCGCCTTGCGCGGCGAGGAGGGCAAGCTGGTTTCCGCCCAGGTGGAGCATCTCGGCGACGGCGCCTTGGAAACCGTGCCCGTCGACGGCGTGTTCGTGGCGGTGGGCACGCAGCCCAACACCGAGTTCCTCGCAGGCGCCTTGCCCCTTGACGCGGGCGGCTACATCGTGGCCTCCGAAACAGGAGAAACCTCCATCCCCGGCGTGTTCGCGGCGGGCGATGTGCGGGCGAAAGCCCTTCGCCAGGTGGTCACGGCGGTGTCCGATGGTGCAGTCTGTGCGG